>ERZ836358.228-NODE-228-length-75464-cov-8.956225_pt1 | contig 75464 bp, 117 predicted proteins | sample MGYA00519942_ERZ836358 | MGnify/ENA primary metagenome ERZ836358 (study PRJEB31850, sample SAMEA3708798) | human gut metagenome | biome: human gut; feature: human-associated habitat; material: faeces | place: China | collected 2014 ...
TGTCAGCATACCGTTCTCCTTTCTAATCGTCTGGGTGGTGTTTATCGTACATGATCGCCACACATACAAGGCCAACCACTCCGACTATGACTCCAAGTGTAAGCCCTAACAAGAATGTAATCATGGCTCGTCCTCCTCAACATAATCTTCGCAGTCCTCTGCATATTCATAACTGTCCATCATGTCGCACCGGCTATCGCAATCGTCTTGTTTCTAGCAGCAGATACAGCACTCTGTTTCACCGTGCGGGCAGTCAAATTTACAATATCCCATTCAGTCCTCCTTATATAGCTCTGGAAGTGGCATCCAGGCAATAACTTTATACATCTTCGTTCCACCGTGCCCGTCTGAATATTTATCCCATTCAAGATACCCATATTTCTTTTCGTTCCAGTATCCATCATTCCCAAATTTTAAATAGCTCGCAATTCCCATGAATATTTCAGGTGTTCCATATACCTTTTCAAGAGTTACAAGATACTCTTTTTCGTCTTCCGGCAATCTCTCACTGACCGGAATCCAGTTAGTAGATTTTAAATGCTCAATAACTTCTACCTCCTCGTAAGTTTCTCTGAATATATCTGGTTTGTATGGATAAAGCTCTCCATGGACACCGCGGATGATGTAATCTCCTGCTTTTGCAACCATGATTCCTTCAAGTGTTTTTATCTCGCACCACGCTGGATCTGGATGGTATTTTCCAAAATGGTGAGTTATAATGTCATTTCTGCTGACTGCATCCCAGAACCAATCTTCTCCAACCAACCCTCTTTCGTTAAGTTGAAATGCATCAATTACAACTGGTTTCTTCTTGTATTTCATACTTCCACCTCACTATCCTCTGGCATCTGAAAGACCATATTCTTTTTAAAATTTTTTACAAGTTCTTCGAAACCATTGACGCGAATATCGTTTGATTCTACAATTGCTCGATGTCCTGTAAATCCTGTCAAAAAAGTACAAGTAATTTTGTATTCTTCATAGGCTTCCTGAATCATATCCAGTACCTTCATGGCTTTTGTTTCCGTTTCGTAATGTCCAAGAATTATATAGTCGCTATCTCCAATACCAGATATACCAAAGCAGATAACTTCGCTATCCATTACATAAAAGCTGATATTGTTCGTGCTTACAAGATACTTTTTGTTCTGACTTCTGATTAACATTTTGTGTCCTCCTTATCTTTCTCGCAGAAACCTCTGTGTTCATGTACTGAATACTCGATTCCGCCACTCCATTTCATGTATGCGAGTTTTTCTCCTGTCAATTCGCATTTGTGTTTTCTTGTATTCAGATACTTACAGGTTCCGTCGCAGTAGCTCATTTACGTCCTCCTATTCCACTGTTCTCTTACAGCTATCAAATTTCTTCCAGAAGGATAACCTTCCGCTGGTACAACGCAATCTGGATTACCGCACTTAACCATGTACATAATGCCTCCGCTAGCCCAACATTCGGTTATTGCTTTTCCTCCACAAAACGGACAAGGTTTTAATTTCTCCATTTCTCATCCTCACTTTCCCCGTTTTCGTATTATAACCCGGCTTTTTCCAACAATTTACCTATATCGGAAATTTTCGTCTTCTGGTTGTACTCGAAAGAAATTTCGCCGTTTTTGTTGTTCTTGAACATTATCCTGCTTGTTACCGTGCAAGTATTACCAGAAAATTCTATACTTCGAAATCTGGTTGAATAGCTTGTGTATTTTGAAAATGCCTTCAAAACTTTCTGATACGTTTTATACTGCACACCTTCAAGAATTTCGTACCCCAGTTTTTCCTTGTTAATGACCGAAAAAGTTTCGTTATAATAATTGCACAACTTTTTAGAGCCTATTTCCCGGATAACGACGCAATCACTTTTTACCTCATGCACGAAACCGACCATAAATTCATTCGGGAAAGTAGTAGTATTCGCCATAACTAGATCACCGGCTTTTAATTCATGCGTGTTAAATATAAACGGTCGAATATAATCTTCTTTCTTTGCCGTACAAGAAGTCAGTCCCGGTATGATCCTTGAAATAATAATCATCAAAATGCGTTCTTTATCTCTCATTTTTCTTATTCCCTTTCCCCATGTAAGCAACTGACATGCTATTGTGCAGTTCTCCATGATTTCTTATCCAAATGCTACTTGTCCGTTATTCTGCATGTAAATCATTGGCGCAGCTTTGCGCTCTCCGACTTTCAGATACGGGCAATTAGCTTTCACGAGTGCTTCTGCCATAACCGGCACAACACTATTCCCGATTCTCGCTACTTGTTTTGCAATCGGGTAATTTCTCCATTTATAGTCCCGATCAATAATGTAATCTTTTGGAAATCCCTGCATCACCTTTAATTCTTCTGGTTTCAACATTCTGAGAAAAATATCTGATATGATGTATTTTTCTCCATGAATATCAACCAGAACGTTTACCAGTCCGAACCTGTCTTTTGTGGTAATGGTTCCAAGCGGTTCGTTGAGTACCTGTCCACATCCCGTTCCATAATACTTGACTAAGAATGCGGATATCACGCCGAAGTGTCCGGGTGATGTGGTTATTGTATGTATTGGTCCGTCACATCCTTGACCGATACCGGTCTTGTAATATTTCGTGATAAAAGCTGTCACAAGTCCGTATCTGTTCGAGGTATCAATGGTTTTTATCGGTTCAGTTAGCAATTGCCCTCTGGAATCACCTTGTCTGGTTTCTCCATGATATTGAATGATAAATGCCAGCGCTTCTTTATTCTGTACAATATACGGCTCTGGATTATCAACGATATATTTCTTGATTCCATTTGCAATGCGCTTCTGTGTTGCTTCTGCCAGTGGTTTCGGACGGTCAAATATACTTTTACCTAAGTCTGACCAATCAATGTAATCTCCACACTGTTCGTATGGCTTCAGACCGTCTGTTCCCAAGCGATTATGCGTAGGCTTTGGCCACACTATCTGCTTTCCATCCCTACGAAACACCGCATACCAACGTTTTCTTGTAGTCGGCGCTCCATAATTCGCAGCTACCAGTTCCCGGCTGTCAAATTCATAACCGATATTTTTCATTGCTGAAATGAATTTTCGATAATCTTCACCGGCTCTTTCCTTGATCGGATGTCCTTTCTCGTCCAATGGTCCCCATTGTTGGATTTCTTCTACATTCTCCATAATGATTACATCCGGAAGAATTGATTTCGCGTGCTTATATACAGCCCACGGAAGAATGCGAAGCCCATGTTTTCTCGGCTGACCGCCTTTTGCTTTTGAATGGCTCGTGCAATCCGGGGAAGCCCACATCAACGCTACGTGCTGGTTTCCGACATATTTCTGCAAGTCTACTTTGAAAATATCTTCTGTCAGATGCAGTGTTCCGGGATGATTCGTCTTGTGCATCAGGATAGCGTCGGGGTCGTGATTAATTGCTATGTCTACTGGCCTTCCGAGTGCCATTTCGATTCCTACAGATGCCCCTCCACCGCCGGCAAAGCAATCTATTATTAAATCTTTCATCTATACTCCCATCTTCTTAACCAGATTCTTATTCAATTCCCCTTAACATCAAGCTTAATTTGCTGTAACAAGGGCAAATTCTTGTGTGATCGTAAATATCTTCCAGTAAAACGCAATGTGGAAAAAGCTGCTTTACCTCATAGATATGCTCTTTTTCTTCCCCACCACGTTCTACGTATTTGATTCTTTTGCCAACATGCAAATCAAACGTTTTACTTATATATGCTTTAAGCCCATATATGTTCACTTTGCTCATTTTTATCTAAAACCGCCTTTCATTAAAACGTGAACATTTCCTCGTTATCATCATCAGAATCGAAATCTGACGTTTCTTCACAATCAGTTGATTTATTTCTCGACATGTTCTTACCTCGCTCGATTAGTTCCGCTCTCTGCTCTTCTGTTAATTCTCTTGGCGCTCGTAATTTCACGTATTTAACTGGGACATGGGCAAATATGGAACCATCTTTGTTTGTGACCAGAATCTTCACATCTTCTGGATGCTGTTCTGCTAGCTTCAGGACTCTTCCTTTCATCTTACTGCCGTTATGCGCTGATACTTCTGCGTACTCACCACCGCGAATCCACGCAATGCTGCATTCATTGCAATTCTCTGTCATGATTAGCCCTCTCTTTCTCCAAATCCAAATTCTTTATTTATATTTATGGAATCAAATTCAAGTTTAATTCCCATTGTTTCTTTTGCTTCCTGGTATGCTTTTTCAATCCCAACTTCTTCAATGTGTTCTTTGGCAGAGTTTAGGTTTTCTAAGAATCTCTGATTGGATTTTGTAAATCCCCATGTTTTCTTAATTGCAAACAAACTGATAAGAACATTTGCAACTGCGATATAATCCTCTGCTTTCCATAGCTTTTCTTGTGATTCTGAAATAAGTTCTTCCGATATTTCCTTGCGCATTTCATCTTCACGTTGCTTCAAGTACAGTTTTAGTGTTTCAACTCTTGCGCCTGTCGTTTTGGAAATCTGTTCCAAACTGTAATTACTAAAATTGTATGGAATTGGATTCCATGACTTTTCAGCCGCTTTCTGCTATATTCTTCTCTCTGCCCTGTTCATACTCCCATCATCCCTTTCAACTGGTTTGTGATTAGAACAAATTCTTTCAGAAGTTTCCTGTCTAATGGTGTGGTTCCGGTCACGGTATTATCGCCATCATAGACAACTGCGTATTTTTCATTAATCAGTCTTGCGAATGAAACCGCATTCAAAACTTCTTGTCTGGAGCATTTCAGCATTTGTGAAATATCATCAGCGGTCATATCGCCATTCCACTGTTCATTCTCGAAAACACTGTATATTCTCATACTTCTTTCACCTTCTGATATTCATATCCAACAAGGCGGAACGCTCGCGGAGTATTCGGATGTGCAGTAGCAATCAATCCATCAAGTTCAAGCTGCCTCATATGTCTTTGCACAGTTGCTTTTGATATGCCAAGGCTTTCGGAAATTTCTTTAAATGACGGTGCGTATCCATATTTTGTAAAACATCTGATAAGAAACAGATAAATTTCTTTTCTGTTCTCTTGTCCTTCGAGATACTTTCTTTCGGTGTTATATTTACTTACCATAGTTACCTCATTTCTTTTAACCTCTGGGTTCAGATCGCGTTCATATGCCAAGGAAATTGCATGAATCAGTCCAAACCCAGAGGGCGTGCGCATATTTAGTTGTAATTATTTGGGATTTTGTCTGCCAGAACCGGCAGCTTTATCATTTGTAAGAGTCTTCATCAAGAAGATATTTGAATTTTTCGAATGCCTTAATCGAAACCTTATTATTCTGTTTCTCTGGCTTGATTGATACTGCCAAATGAGTATCAATAATATGTTTCAGTTCTCTTGCAAGGGTTATTTTGCCTTGCTTGATTCCATCCCTATAGCCCTTGGCTGGTTTAAATTCATTGATTTTTTCTTTCCCCTCGCCTTGGCTTCCAGATGTCTTGTTGTATCTGCATTGATAACCTTTCTTTGTATATTCCAGAATCCAGAACTGCTCCATTTTATCAAGCTGTTCTACCGGATAATGAATGAAATTAATTTTCCATCCAAAAGGATTATCTTCACTGTAGAGCCCTCTTTTCTTTATGGATAAGTCAATGTGCTGATATCCAGTGAGATGCGAACACATCCTCTGAATTAGATGTACTGCCTGCCCGATATAAAAAAATGGGATTCCGTTTTCATCTACTCTGGTAAGAAAATATATGCCACTTTTGTTATCCAATTTGGGATTGACTTTTAAAAGCCTTTTCTTATTACTCGCTTCGATAGCCTTAACCTGACGAAGCTTTTTATAGTCCACCCGGTATCACTCCTTTTCAATCTGGTCAATAAGTTTCTTGCACTCATCTTTGACATAAGCAAATGAACAGATTTTGAAATCCGTTTCGAAGCCGAAATCTTTGTTCGACTCTCTCCAGAAGTCTTCCATTGTATGAAAAAGTCTTTTAAAGTCTGGGTCATCTCCAAAATACTGTTTTGCTGCATCAACATCATATCCATCAAAACAATGAGCACAATTAAATCCAATCCACCATGTATTTTCATCATTGCAATCATATAGTGATGGTTCTGCATAAGTAACTCCGCCATGACAGTTAAGATAGCCTAAATCGACAACTCTTTTCTTTGCTAACTTGTGACTGTAAGGTACTCCAACATATCCGCATCTGTATGCCCCCGGCATAAACAGAACTACACATGGATAACCTTTGTATGTGAATTTTGTTTCTAAAACTGGTTTCATTTAATCACTCCTTAATTAAACGGAAGTTCATCGTCCATAATTGACGGCATATCCATGAATCCACTTGTGTCCTGTTCTGGACTTGGAACTGGTGGTTGCGACTGTTCTTCTGGCTGGCTCTTCTTGCTCTCCGCAAACTCATGTATTTCCACAAGGCAATCATTTGTGTATACTTTCTTTCCGTCCTTGTCAGTGTAATTTCCAGTCTGCCAAGTTCCGATAACTGCAATCTTCATTCCTTTATACAGATATTTTTCGGCAAACTCACCGTTCTTTCCAAGTGCAACGCAATTTATGAAGTCTGATGTGCGTTCATTGTTTTTGCGATACTGTCTCTCAACTGCAAGTGTGTATCTGGCAATTGTTATATTGTTTGTTCCCATTCGGATGTCTGGGTCTTTGATTAAACGTCCGATCAAAATTACTTTATTCATGTTTGTTCTCCTTGTACGGTTCTGGCATAGCTGGCAAAGGCATCCATGCAATTACTTTCAATTTTTCGAAACCGTCTGTAAAATAATCTCCATTCCACATTGCTCTGAATGGAATTGTTCCTTTTTCGGTAGCAATCAAATATATGTCTCCTTTAAAAATATGATTAGGTTTTGGTTCCGGCGGCAGTTTCACGTCTACTGGAATCCATGCATCCGATAAACCAGACGAACAAAGCAGCTCCTCAACCTTTTCGATTGCATCATTCCAACCTTTGTTGTATCGACAGAATAACGGATCAACGTCTTCTGGATTGCTGTGAGTTGACGGTTTCTTTAATTTGCTCAACACTTTCAAGAAAACTTTCATGTTTCATCCTCCTTCTTTTTATCTTCAAAGAAGCTTTCATAATCAAACCAATCATCTTTGATAAAATTTCCAATGATTTTTACACTATTTCCCCATCCTTTTGTAGCAACCCTAACATGTTTTCCTTTGAGATTAATCAAATCCTCGACTCCAACTATGTCCATAATTCGCATGATTGCTTCAAGTCCAGATGCAGAACCTTTAAATTCTCTTGCTCCGAGATAACCATTTCCAAGTGCATATCCGCCGTATACGCATCCCCATCCACCACTGGAAAGAGATAAGTCAAGTGTAAGTACTCCGTGGTCTCTGAAATTCAATGATACACATGTGATTTCGGCATTCATAAGTTTATATCCCTCTGCGGCAAGAGATTTTTCTGACCATTCTTTCATATATCTTCCTCCTCATAATCGTTACAGTAAAGTGAACCGTAATCCCATGCTAACGTACAGCAATTACGGAATCTACATTTGTCACAATCGGTCATTTCCATGAAAATTCTCCTTTCAGAACGGGCATAAATTCAAGTCAACTTCCAGTCCAGCCCGTCCGATCTGAACCAGAACATTACTTCCTGCGACTTCCTGTATTTCTTTTTGTATTTTACGGGCATCTGATGCCCGTCCACTTAAATGCACCAGTGTTACTGTTCGAAGCGATTCTGTACGATTTTGTTTAATGAATTGCTTGCAAGTTGATAAAGAACAATGTCCTTTTATTCGGTGCCTGTAGTTAGCTTCTGTCATGTCTACCAATTCTTCGCAGTAGTTACACTCAATTACCAGATGCTCAACTTGCATCTTGCGGAAACTATTGTTGCAGAATTCGAAATCGGTCATATACAGGAGCTTCCCCATTTCTTCATGCTGTATCAGGTAGCCGTAGTTCGGACATGGGATAAGTATTCTTGCATCTTTGTCGTAGGTCGTATGCGGTAATTCAAATGGAGTCACAACAAACGAACCAACTCTAAACGGGTATCTTTCTGGAACGCCTTTCATCAGTTCACCTGTTCGGACGTTCATATCCTCAACTGTCTCATCATTGGCGTAAATCTGAATGCCTGCATTCATTATTTCCTTGAATGCTTCGGTGTGATCTCCGTGTTCATGGGAGAGAAGTACGCCAGAAACATTGCTTATCTGGTAGTCAATCCCCCTGAGGATTTTCTTGTAGTTGCATCCGCAGTCAAGAAGAACACTCTCGCCTGTACTTGACTGCAAAGCGTAACAATTTCCTTTAGTACTTCCTGTTGAAATTACTCGCATGAACAAATGGCATCACCTCACTTTCTATATGCTGCATTTATATATCCAAGATATCTTCAGCTTCAACTATGGTTTTTTCTAAATCGGAATAGGCATATGGAATGTCTTTTCCTTTATTTAGATCCTCTAGCTCCGCATAACTTATTTTGCACATGCTATCTCGTATTAATTTGAGCTGTTTCAACGGCAGTTCAATGGTTATTACCTGTTCCCAGTCCTTCTTGCTGTCTATTTTCTTCATACTTCATCGCCTCACTTTCTACATTGTTTTTGTATTAATATTTGTAGTCCAGATTACTAATAAATTGCTTTATCTTGTTATCTTCTATTACCACAAATTCTGCACAAAAATCTTTGTTTTCACTTAACTTAGAATGTTCCCATTTCCCGGTATTCTCATCAAAACAAGAGAACCAATTAGATACACTATCGTCAACCGATGTGTTCTTAAATACAAAGTATGGTGTTTCTTCTACTTCAAGCGTTTTGATATGATGCGCAATATCGCAAAACCTTTCCAGAATATGTTTAATTTTTAGAACCGGAATGTGGTTTTCACTGTCATAATCGGTACAGTAGTTTTCATTCTGTTTGAGAAAGGCATAAATACACTCTTCGATAAAATCTTTGTCTTTTGTGAAGAATATCTGCTGATTAGAAAGTTCCCACAAAACACGATCTGGTGTATTTTGACAAGTATTTATAATTTCATTGAGTCTGCCTAAGAGTTCTCGATCATGAATCACGTTTCTTTTATATCCATGTCTTACAAGTTCTCCATAAGGAATATATTTCTCAGCCAAAACATCCCATATAATAGGGGAGAAAAGCCAAGAATTTCTAAAAATTTCCTTTTCTTCTCCGTGATAATCTGGAGTGATACCTACTAAACTGCTATAACTCATAATACCCTCTTTTCTGTATTAAAATTTTTATACTTCATCATCCTCTGGAAATCTGAACACAATGTTTGCCGGTTCGAATTTCACATCTGGGCTGTTGACCATGGTTTTAATGATTCCAAAACCTCTTGCAGCCATTTTTATACATTTCTCGTAATCGTCATCGCTCATTTCAACGTTTTGCGCAAGAAACATTCCTGCATACACTTTATGCAACGCTTTCATAGCTTTTTTGGCTTTTTCATCTGTCGAATAACGAGCCATGACTGTTCCTTTTTCACCAACTATCGGCACATATGCTCTTATGATGTTTCCAGATCTGCTTAATGCTGTGATTTCATAAGGAACATCAAATTCCCCATTCTGACTAATTAATCTCACTTCATTCTCCTTTCAATTTCTAAATCCATACTGTGGCATAATTTAATGCAGTCCCCATGAAGCATATGATTCTTGCATGCTCCGTATTTTTCATTGAATTTTTCTATCGACATCTTCCCGTCATTCATTGCCCGTACCCATCTTCGGATTTTTCTCTGTGTTTTTCTTTTCTTATCGCCACGCAATTTTCTGATATATTTTCCTTTATCAGTCACGTAATGATGAAAGCCCAGATAACACAAACCCATGCGAAACGGTACAATTTGTGATTTAGGGTTTAGTTCCAATCTAAGACTTTCAATCATCATTCGGATTGCTTCGAGAATTTCTCTGGCATCTTCTTTCGTTTTACAAATCACATAAAAATCATCGTTGTATCGTCCGTAATATGGATTTCCAAATTCAATCGTTATCATCTGATCCAGTGAATGTAAAAGCAACAATGCGTACTTCTGATTTACCTGATTTCCTAATGGAAGCCCGGGATTACCTGTACTGTCAATAAACAAATGGTTCAACCAGACTGTAAAATCATCATCAAAGTAATAATCCAAAACATCCTTCATGATTTCATGGTCTATGCAATAAAAGTATTTGTGAATATCACATTTTACAATCCAACTATTCATTCCATTTTTTTTATAGAAATCCAACATTTGATTTCTTAACCCGTCCATTGCCATGTGTTGCCCTTTTCCTTGCTGCCCGGCAGTGTTCCATTTAATCAGGATATTTTCAAGTTTCGGTGTCAGAATGTAATCAGAAAAGCATCTCTGAACTACTTTATCCTTAAATGCACATGATTCTATCGTTCGCTCTTTTGGCTCATGAATTTGAAATTTATTATACGGATTTATGGTATACGTTTGACTTTCCAATTGTTCCTTCAAGAGATGAATGCCTTCAAGAGACAAATTAGAAAATCTTGCAGTACCTGAATTAAATTTCTTACCGCTCTTAACCTTTTTGTAAGAACGATATAAATTCTCAAAATTTGCAACAATTTCTTTATCCATTTATTTTGTTCCTTTATGTTTGTCCATTGCGGAAAGGTTATGCATTTGCTTGTATCTTTTCTGATTTCAGCTTTACGCTTACTCTGTCTGCATGTGATCCATGTTGGGCGAACACCATTTTCGTTGTTGTAATTGTTGTTGTTGATATAGCCCGAAGGGGAAACAACGGTATTCGCAGTGCATAACCTGTGAAAATTATCTTTTTCTGTCTTTTGTTCTCCATGAAATAGTCATGTACTTTATATCTTTTACCATTTGCGACCATGCTTCCATTCCACCGGAATTGATAATTCCTAATTCATATGAAAGTTCTATAAAGTACATCAACTCATCACAATGAGTAATGGCTTTTGTTTGAAGTTCTAATCGCTCTCTTTTATAATCTTTCAGATCAGTTCGGTTGGCTTCAAATAGTGACTCATAAATTTCCAATGCTTTATTTTGCATTTTATCTACAAGTGAAAATCTGTATTTCTTCGGGTATCGTCTGGCATTACTCGTAACTATTAATGTATGCTTTGCAAGTTGCTTGGCCTTTATTATTACCTTTAAATCTTCATTCGCCATCAATCATCATTTCCTGATTCAAAGATTGAAGAAGAAAAGATACAAACTGGGCGAACACCATAACCGCCGCCGTAACCGTCGTTGTCGACAAAGCCCGAAGGGGAAACAACGGTAATTGTTGTACTGTAATCATTTGCTGGTGTACTCCATGGAGTAAGCAACCACCACCATTTACCCATATTTGGAAGGAATTTTCTGTATTTTCGGTATTCATCCACCGTCAAAATCGAAATCTTATCTTTACAATGTCCATATTCTGTCTGGCCGTCCAAAGAAAGCAAATCTCGATCAAACTCAATAACTGCATCTTCTCCAAACTCGTCCGTAATTTTTTTAAGAAAACGAGTATTTAACTCATTTCTCAGTTTACTCGAAATCCAGTTATTTGAAGCTGAATCAAATATTCTTTCTTTTCCGTCAAATCCATTCAAAATGGAAAAATATCCTTTTTCTGTCTTATCCAGAATCAGCCATTCCATACCTGCAAGTTCAATAGCTTTTCCGATTTCCGGCTTTCCGATGTGCTTTTTCTTGAATTCCGTGAACTCTTTACTTAATCGGGATAATTCATCCTCAAAATATTTCAGATTTTTCTTCATAATCATTCCTCCGCCTTAGATACAAAGATATTAGATTTTAAGATACAAGCTGGGCGAACACCAAAAGCGCTGCTGCAAAAGCCGTAGCCGACACAGCCCGAAGGGGAAACAACGGCATAGGCTTTCTCCCATCCACGTTCTTTCGTTGACCATGGTGACAACGTCCAATGCCAGTCGTTCAGATCATTGTTCGGTGTAATATCTGTGTATTCTCGTGCTTCATCAAACGTAATTGGACGGATTTTGCATTTTACACTTCCGACTTTCTGTCCATCCGCAGTGATAATATCTGCTGTGTGTGTCTCGATATTTCCTGCCCCGAATTCTTCTTCGAAGTCTTTCAGAATTTCAGTGTCACACAGTTTCTTTACCTTTGATGTTTTGTAATCTGAGGTATTACCAAACTCTACATTTTCTTTCACCAGATCAAGCGAAATAATTTTCGTTGTATCTCCATACTGTTCCAGAACCTTGTATTTGCGTTTACCCGTGGTCTGAAATACTTCTCCTCGTTTCAGCGTTGACAACTCAACATTTCCGGTTTCTTCCTGCTTTTCCAGAAGTTCAACCAGTTCCTTTGCTTTCTGTAAAATTTCTTTATTGTTCATTCCCGTTGCCTCCAAAAAATATTTCTCGCATATCTACTGCTGCGTACTTCTTATGCATAAGTTTCTTGTTTGTGATTGCCCCGTTCGGATTGTTACAGACAAAATCTCTGCATATCTCAGGTCTCACTTGATATATAAGACATTTTTCTTTTGCCTTGGAATCATCCAGGAACGGGCAAGTAAGGTCAAATGCCACAACTGAAGGATAATTATGCTTCTGTTCAGTGATATGATGCTTCTTTACGTAACGTTTAATTTCTTTAATTTCTTTACTGGATATTGGCAAGTAGTTGCTACAACATTGTCCACAACCACTGCATTTACCGTCCTTTGTGAAATCAAGTACGCCATATTTCATATCCTTCATGACTTCTTCTAACGTCCCGATCATGCTATCACCTCGTTATTCCTCCTGCTTCATAAAATCTGGAATCTCTGGCTTAACAACTGCTGCCGGAACTGGTTCTTTCTCGGCAGTCTTTACGGCTTCTGCGACTGTCGGCTGTTTCGGCTGTTCTTCGATTGCCATTGGTTCTGGAATGAATTCCTCTTTATTGGCGTGCTGTTCGATCTCTTCCTGTACTTCCCTGTATGTAGCGTCCATCGTGTTATATTCATATGCCTGTACCGGATTATCCCATTTCTTAGGAATGGACTTCATAATGTTGTTACGCATTTTACGAACAATCATAGATTCTCTCGACTGCGTTTCGTAGTACGACGGGGAAATGTACGGTCTTAATTCTTCACAATCAATAATTGCTTCCAGTTCCCCGATATCAGCAACCTTTTTCATAACTTCTTTTTTCTTTGCTTCAATCTGAGCTTTCTGTGCATCTGTAGCTTTATATCTATCTGCACAGATGCCAAAAGTTTCATTCTGAAGATTATTCTTGATATGTGCTGCAAGATTCTTCAGTACATCTGCTCTTTCACAAGAAAGATATTCAATATGTCCGTCCTTGTACTGAATCGGATATACGACGCGAACAACTTTTCCAATTCCAGATTCTTCCCATTCTGGCGGTGTGATTTCCACGCCTCTGTGTCTTGGTGGGATATACTTATCTCCCTCTCTGACTTTCCAATACGGGAACACTTTAGATACATTGACACCGTATCTGCTTACAAGAGCGTCATTTCCATCGCCCTCAATATTGAACTCGATTTTCTTTTCCCACTGAGGTTTCTGCCCTTTTCCTGCTACGTTTACGTTTCTGATCTGGAAATAACACTCTCTCGGCTGCGCGTTTGCGTTCAGCTTTAATGCTGCTACTTTGCTCAGGATAAATTTAAGATTAGAACCGTTGATTGCTTCAAAACTTACTCCACTCTCATGCACCATCTGGAAAATAGATCCCATTGCCGCTACTACACAATCTTTTGAATAGGAATCAAATTCCATTCCTCTTGAAGTCAAATCTCTTTCCATTAAATCGACATAACGATTTGTGTAGTATGAAAGCTGTGTGTTAAAATTTGCTACCTGTGTGTTTTCTGCCATTTTAATTCTCCTTTTCTTTATTTATATGCTCAGTGGCATATGAAACAGAATGAATGTTTTATAATGTTCTATTTTTTGTTGTTTTAAAGTATTATATTCTTCTGTGTTTTCCGGGCATTCACCCGGATTCATATACCACCGAAAATCTCTTATTAAATAATAGTTACATTTTCTGGATTAATGTGGTATCTGCCGTTTCCATTTGCTCGCTGCGTTCCGATTCCGATATACTTTCCACTGGTCTCGATCAGCTGTAAAACTGTTTCGTGTGGAAACACGATATCAGGGCAAGATACTTCGATAGTAGTTCTCCAATTATGAAATACATTGCTACTGCAAAGAACCGGACTTGCACTGATTCCAGATGTAGGAACGATATTGCTAACCACTTCAACATCACTAAATGTAACTGGGCAAATAGAGCCTGCCATTGAAAGAGAACGCTTGATGTCTGTTCCTTTCTTTCCGGTTGAATCCTTGAAGAACGTAATAAATGTCTCAGTAAATGCTTTCTTAAATGCCTGTGTAAGAATGCAAGGGCGATTATCTTTCATGTATGATTCCCATTCTTCCTGCGTGTAAAGAGAAATATCTTCATCGTGAAATTCAATCGGTTTTTCCCAGTGAATGCCTGTAATCAAGCCCTCCCAAATATTTTTTGACTGGTTATAGATTTCCGGCATTTTTGTTCCTTTATCGTGCGCCTGTTTCCAACATTCAGCCTGTTCGTAGTAACGACTTCTCTTATGGAGAATCAGGTCTGTATCACCGATAAGTTCCAGTCTTAATGTTGTTTCTTTTAAAGGCTCGATTGTAAGTGATTTTGCTTTTGCCATAATGTTTTCCCTCCGAAATTTTATGATTTAATTTATAGTTTCTGTTTGCGCAAACACTCAAACGGACTAATCTGCAATAATATCTGTTATATAATGTCGTGTTCTGTCGTATATTATTCTGTTCTGTCATGAATTTTTTATGTTGCGGAATAATCCGCTTGAATCTCTGCGCAAATTCCAGATGTACTTATCTGACAATAGAAATCGTGTCTTGTGCTATGCTATTGTTCACTATATTATTTTGTTCTCACATATAAGGTTTTATGCTTTCCTGTTATGACAGTTTCTACTGCCAGTTAAATACATCTGTGTTGAATGCTCGGTAGGTAACATGAATTGTCCTATAGTGTCCTATCCTGTCATATACTGAGTTATTCTTTACTTTCCTGTGACATTTTTCATGCCACCTACCCAAAATTCAATTTTCGGAGAACTGCTTTATAAGCGATATAAAGGTCGTATAATATATATTGTGTTGTCCTATTTTGAGGTGTATTTCGTTATTTTGTTATATTCTTCATTGACGGTTATACCGCCTGTAAAACAGTCATCCATTGAAGTGTTGTGTTTCACTTTGTTGTTCTGTTGTTTTATATCCTATAGTTTCATGCTTTATTTTTTATTAAGTGTTCTACAACACTTGTCACTCTACACAAGAGAAAGATGTACTGCACTATACTGAATTATTTTATTTTGTTTTGTTGTGAGTTATCCTGTCTTTCTGCTTATGCAGACTGATAAATGCTGTGACTCCCTACGCTCATAAACCTGTAAAATTAAGCAAATATATACTGTTCTATTTTGTTCTATGCTAATGTATTCTGTAATATGCTTTTTTTACCCATTTTACAGGCATATCAACGCATGAAGTTTGCCGCTACTGTACTCATAAACCTACAAGAATAAAAAAGTTTATATGATATCGTGTCCTGTCTTGCCTTGTATTGTTCTATTGTATTTTGTCGTGTTCTGTTTTCCTACTCTTGCAGGCATATCAGCACAGTAACGGCTTCAATATTTAATTAATCATTTCCCATATTTCTTCGTATTCCGAGATATTATGGAATTTCTGTTTGATTGCCAGAAGTTCACTCCTGCAACGTTCTACAAGTGCTTTATATTCGTCTGGCTTCTTCAAAATCAACTTTGTTGGTTTATATCCAGATTCGTTGTCCGTCTTGTAGAAAACTCTGATTGTTGTCGGCTCTGGTTCTTTATCTGGCTTCACCTCGACGATTCTAAGATTTCTTACAACCGATCTGGCTTCCTGTACTCTCCATTTCTCGGCAGCTTCGGTATCGTCCCATGTAAAGCACTTGTGAAGTTCAGTATTGCTATCTCTTGCTTTGTCAAGAATCTGCTGTGGCGTAGCTGATTCTAATTCATCACAAATTTCCATGATTTCATCTGCGCATTTCTGTGCATCGGCTTTAAATCTATATGTTCCCCAAGTTGCTAACTGCATATTTCCCCTCCCTGTACTTTTACTACTCGCAATAGCTTCTATTACAGAACGGGCAACCCGTAATCAACTGCCCTGCTGCACTTTCAACGGAATACCCGTGTGTTTCTTTTCCGTACCGTGTCCGTCCTTTTTCGGAATAGATATTCTGGCGGCAGTCCCAACAGATACCATTGCGCGGTGCAAAATGTGGCAATATCTTTGTTTTGCAGTACCAATCCTGTGCTTTGATTGCTTCTGGAATGCTATATGTAGTTGTCGCCATATTAAATTCCCTCCACTTTTAATTCATCGTCGGAAACTTTAAGTAGAATCATCTGTCTGCCTGTATCTGGTATTCTGTCAGCATTCACACTTTCAACATCATCAACCCAAATTGGCAAGTTTAAGCCGTTCAATTCCTGCAATCCAGTCACGAGGTCAATATTGCATAGAATCTGATCGGAGTGATTCAATCCATCAAAATATCCGATTCCGTCACAAATCATTTTACAAACTTCCACCGGCTCACCGTCCTGCGTATAGTCCAAAAATTGAAACTGAAAGTGCTTGAAAAGTGGATTGATAGCTTCTGCCAGTGCCTGATTTTTTTTGATGGAAAATTCTTTCAACATGTCAAGTTTCTGCTGAATATCGGAATCTTCCTGACCTAACTCTTTCTGTTCTGTGTTCAGCTGTTCAAGTGTTTCTGTCTGTTTCTGAACTGCCTGTTTTGCCATCTCAATTTTTATTTCGATTCCTGTAAGTTCCTTTTCAGCAGACATTCTTTCTGCCTGAACTGCTGCCTTTTCCTCAGAATTATTAGTCAGTCCGTCAAGCTGTTCCTGTTTCTTCTGGATTTCTGCTACAACTGCCTGATACTCTTCATTTCCAGACATATCTGGCTCTGCCGGAAGCTTCTCTAATTCCTGATTTTTCTGCGCAATCTCAGATGCCAGAGTGGAAATATTTTTCTTTGTCTGCTCAATCTGCGATTCGATGTCTTTGCGCTTTTCCTCAACTTCTTTTCTTCTGGCTACTTCGGAATTGCCTTCTTCTGTAATGTCTTTAAGTTTCTGCTGTTTGTCTGCTTTAAACTGCTCTTTTTTCGCAAACTCTGCATGGATTCTTTCCTGTTTCTTCTGTTCAAATTCAGTTTTAAGACGTTCAACCTGTTCCTCCGGAAGTGCCTGTCCGCAGGTCGGGCAAATAGCTGATTCAGGATCAAATTTTTCATTCTGTATGGCATTTAAAGCTGTTTCATCAAATGTGGACGCATACGTCTGTTTATATTTCTCCTGCAAAACCGTAATTCTCTGCTGAATTCGTTCTGGTTTCTCAGCGGTCGCAAGGAAATTTCCCAGAATTCGGAGATTTTCTTCTTCATGTTTCTGCTTGAATCGCCTGTCATTTAATAAGGAAACGATTTTTCTCTTTTCTTCCTGTAATGCTTCTGCTGCATTTGAAATGATCGCATCTCTGGATTTCTTGAGACCTGTAATCTCGTAGCAGAGCTCGTCATATGTTTTATTGGTTTCATTTAGCAGCTTTTCTTTTTCAAGAAGACCATTCAGTTTATCCAGCACGGCATTCTTCTTTTCTTCAAGAATGGTAAAATCTGGTGTTCCCTGTTTCTTTACGGTATCAATTTCAACCTTTTTGGCATCAATTTTCTTCTGGAAGTCTTTTTTGTCTCTATTGAGTTTTTTCACAACTTCCTCGACAGAATGATTCTTGATGATTTCCGAAACTTCTGGATTGTCCTGTAATACTTTATCCGCATTGAACCCTGCCATCTTTTCAAGCATTACTCTGGCACTTGCTGTTGATTTTCGAAGTTCATTAAGGAATACTCTGGCATTACTACACATCATAATGGTTTCTGAGTCTGATATTCCTTTTAAAAATTCCTTATACTTCGTCTGGTTGTAATCAAACCCATCAACCTGATATTTTGTGGTACTGGAAGATTTACCTTTCTTCGTTTCCTTACGGATCACGGTTTCCTCTCCATCAATCAGAAGTGTGAGTTCTCTTGATACGACACCCTCAACTTCTTCTCCGTCTTCTTTTCTTCTGACATTATTCGGAGATGTACCGTCTGCAAGCTTTCCGGTCAGTGTATCAAAATATGCGTCCATCAACGTTGTTTTACCCTGACGGTTCCTACCGGACACCATCGTTCGTGGTGCAAACTGATACTCCGCAGACTCAAACTTCTTGTAGTTTTCAATGTTAAGCTGTTTCAATTCTACTGTTTTCATACTGTTTTATCCTCCACCCAATAAGCCGACACTTCATAGGCTGTTTTCTTCTCGACCTGATTTCCGACTTTTTTGTTGAACTCTCTGCTCTGGATTCTTCCCTGTAAAATAATATGTGTGCCAGTTCCGCAGGTTCCCATGTATCTTGCATTTCTGCCCCAGCAGATGCATGGTATGTAATCAGATATGCCGTATGATCTATTTACCGCCAGAAGTACATCTGCAATCTCTCTTCCATTAGGCGTTGTTCTGTATACTGGTTTCTTGCAAGTAAAACCATCCAGAAGAATCTGATTAACTGGAAGTGCGTCTTTGTCCATGAATTTTGCTTCTCTTGCGAACACAAAAAGAAGTAATCTACTGTGATTTTCTTCGTGCTTATTGAACGATCTGAACTGCCCTTGAATTTCCATCATTTCTCCTGTATAGTTCTGCTTCACATCAATGAGTCTCTCAGAAACTACAACCGGAAGAACATCTTTCGTTCCGCTAAATCGTTCTACGCTAAGTTCGAATCGGTAAAATTTTTCACCATATACTTCATGGCTAAATTCAAATTCTGTTTTAATTTCTCCAACCAGTGTTACCTGATTGTTTTCCAAAAGCTTATTCAATTCCGTTTACCCACCTTTCTATCTGCATTAAAATAGGAAGGGATACCATTGAAGATGCCATTGCACTTATGCAGAGCAACTCAAGTACTTCCATTTTCGTCATCCACCAGAGCAATAATGCAATCGTGGAAAATGTTCCCACCTGTGCCATCACTCCGATAAAATACATTCTTTTCCTCATATCCCTCACTTCTTTCTTTTAGTTGCTGCTGCTGCAAGTAAAGCTACTGATAGTGCTACAACTGCGACTTCCAGACGTTTTGTTTTTGCCGCCTGATCTGCGATGATTTCGCTTGCAAGGCTCTGGTTTTTAGTTACGTTTTCGGTGTGTTTTGTGATTTTAGACATAAAAAATGCCCTCCTGGTATAAATTTTCTTTTCAAATACAGGAAGGTATGATATACTTTACCTGTATTTAACTTACCCAATTAAGTTAGATACGTGCTTCGGTTGGTGTTCCTGCACCGCCGAGGCAACCTTAGTCTTTTTTCGGAATGTAGCTGATACCCAAAATTAAAGCTACATCTTCTTTATCAATAAAATTTGAATTATCTGCGTTCAGATTTCTGTGAAGATTCCTTTTTTACCTTCTACCTGACGGATTTCGATTTTTGATACTTTCATACGACTCCTTTCTTACATCATTGGAGAAATATATCTACTGAAAATATAATGTCCAATAATAATTCCAACGCAAATGCTCACTATATCAATTACCGAATATCTTTTCTTGAAAAATAATTCATATATGAAGTTTTTAATTTTGATTCGCCTCCTTTTTTTTGTGGTATAATCTCCCTCGAAGGGAGGTGTGACCAATGGATATTAACCAAATTGCTCATGATCTGGCTGTTGCTAAATTATGTGCTGAATTGCCGGGAAATCTGGATAATCCTCATATCTGCCAGAGATACTTCAAATACCGCGCAGAATTTGTTGATCTTCTGGATTCCCATGATGAAGATTACTTTCTCAATGAACTTGATAAAGAGAAAGTAAAGAATTTCAAAGCTGTCAAACAGCCTAGCGTCGAGAACTAATTACATTTGTTGGATGTGTTCCGCGTTATTCTTGTGATGTGGAGCACATCCTCCAAAGAAAACTGAACTTTGAAGTCATATTCGCCTTCTGTCCAACTACACTCCACGATACCTTTTCCTTTAGTTCCAATTTCTTCGTACATTTCGGACGGCATATGCAATTCTTTACCATTTCTGAACTTGATAATTGTTTCATCAGCAATTTTCATATTCTCACCTCCTACATTGTCATCTGGGCATTTTCCTGTTCGATCATTGGAACAATGCCTTTCTCTTTAAGCATATTGTAAAGAAAGATTCTACCCTTCTGTTTCCATTTGGTGTTCATCTTCACATCACGTCTTCCATCTGACCTAACAATATCTACTGTTTCCGAATGTGTGTACCCATTCTTTGAATACTTGTCATACAGCAACCACTGACCGCTCTGCTTGTACTGGATTCCCAAATCATGCAGGATGTCATTCATCTTCTTGCCAGACATTCCATAATCCTTTGCAATCTGGGTAATTGTAACTAATCCCGGGTTCTTTAAAATTTCATCGTAATAATCTGCTTTCGGTTTAAGTTCTCCGATAATTTGGTTCTTGACGCTAACTTCGGCTGTCAATATTTCAACTGAGCCTTTCAGCTTCGCAATCGTCTGATCTGCCATCTTTAATGCTCTGGCAAAAACCTGTTCTGGTGTGTTCCATGCTTTTTCAAGGTCGATGAGATACTGTCGGCATTCTTTTCCTTTTTCAGTTCTACTCATAAGGCAAATGTGCTTCGCCATATCTACCGATAAAGAATAATCCTGCAATTCTCTAATCTGCACTCCGCCATTGTTCTGAACCTCCGTACCTGTAAGTACGCTGGTGTAATCTTCATTCTCAATGAACCCTTGAGAGTTCGTTTCGAACCATGCTGAAAATCGCTTACTGATTTCAAGAGATTTATGTAACTCTCTGGCTGATACTGTAGGCTGCTCGCCATCGTAATTAATTGGTATTAATTCGTTCATATATCTCCTTTTCTTGTTAATCGGATTTCAAAATTTCATCTACCGAAGTTTTTAAATAATCAGCGACCTTTTTCACTTTTTCGGCAGATGGAGAAACTTCATTCCATTTACAAACACTACCTTGCGAAAATCCGCAATCTATTTCGATTTTGCGAATGGAAACATTTCGCTTTTTTGCCAAGGCTTTCACCCTGTCGTAAATCATCATTCGATACCTCCTCTCATATTTTTACTGAAAATATCACAACATTGTTGACATACCTCTGAATATATTCTATAATCAAGCTGCCACACAAAATCATAAAAAATAAACTTGGGCATTCTTTATGTCCTTATTTTGTTGCGATATCTTCAGTGTCGATAGTTACATTATAAGCGATATTTTCAGAATGTCAAGTATTATTTTTGCGTTTTTTTCAGTATCGAAAGGAAACAAAAAATGACATTACGAGAAAGAGTTAAAATACTTTGTAAAGAACAGAAAACTTCATTAAATGCGTTAGAAACTGAATGTGGTTTCGCAAAGGGATACGCAAGCAAACTGGACAAAAGCACTCCTAATGCTGAAAATTTGCGAAAAATCGCAGATTTCTTCCACGTATCCGTAGATTATCTGATGACAGGGAAAGAGCCGGAACAAGATTTTTCCGATGAATCTGCACATTTGATTGCACAGATAAGAAAAGACACCGAACTTTCCGATGCATTAAGGAAATACTTCGGGTTGTCCGATGCCAAAAAGAAACATATTGTTGAATTGATTAATCTTTTAAGCGAGTGAGGTACGCTATGTTAGATACTAAAACCATTTACGAAACTGCTATGAAACAAATTGATAATATTGAGCCAATCCCTTTAACATATTCATATTCAGACACACAGTTCGAGATTCTTTGCAAATATATCAAAGAATTTGAATCAAAACTTGATTCTGAACATGAAGTAGGACTTCTACTTACCAATTTTGGTCAGTCAGTTACTATGCATGTTACTGAAATCGGATACGAGAAGTCCGTACTTATGATTTTTAAAGGATATGTTAATGGAAAGATGTCAACACTTATTCAGCACATTAGTCAGCTGAACTTTTTACTCATGTCAGTTCCGAAAGAAAATGATCGTCCAAAAAGACCTATTGGATTTTTGTCTCCAACCGTTGAATAGATTCCTGTAATGATTGAATCATATTTGTCTGAACTCCAACCATGTCGATTAATGCGTATATAAGCGATGCCGGTGGAAGACCCGTTTTATTTGATGGGTCTTCCATTTTTGCGATTATTTTCTTTTGCTCTTCTTCGGAATATAATAAATCTTTGTTCATATGTCCTACCTCCGTAAATCGTTGTAAATATCAGCTATAATAATATAAATGTATCGCAGAATCTTTTGACTTTCAATTTCATCTATTATTTTTATAATTTCTTTCTTATAATCCATAAATAACCCTCCCGAATGAAACTTTACTACAGTATATGTCTGGACAGTAGAAAATATGCATTCGAACATTTATTTTTATCATATTTTCCGCAGATCCAATGAAACAGGACACATGGATTAATATTCGCCCTTGCAAACTGCCAGAGATAGACTGGAATATTTGTGATTTCAAATATGACCTTTACTTTCACAAATATAAAGTTCGTTTTTACCGGATTTTCTGTGATTTCTACAATATCGTTCGTTCTTAGAATCTCTTTTATGCTCTGGCTTAAAGTTGAATGCTTGCACATATCATCTGCCAAGCGGATGAAGCTTTTACGTAAATAATCTTGATTGCACATCGGCAAGTGAATGATGTAGCTTGCAAAGAAGATTACTCCTGCTGTGATCAGCAATCTCTCAATCTTCCTCATAATATATACCTCTTTAGTCTATAATTTATGTACTTAGTTATACCACTTTTTGTGCAAATTAATCGGGCAAAACGATAAAACTGCATTTTTAATGGATAAAAATATGAAAAATATTTCGGTTTTGACTATGCTATTGTCAATTCTTGCGGTATAATATATGCAAATTTTACCAAGGAGGAATGCACCATGAGAAGAAAACTTATAGTTGCAATGCTGTCAGGAATTTTATGCGCTTGCCCCATAGAAGTCTATGCAGACGCTGAAATGACTCAAGAAGAAACAGACATGAATTCTTTATCAGAGGAAGAATACAAGAAAAAATGTACCGAAATGTGGTATGAAGATATTACTTTCTCAAAGAAAAGTCTGGAAGGTCAGTTTGTCAAAATAGATCTTTACGTTGAAGGCACTGCAACAATAGACCCTTATGATTTAATGATCTCCGACAAGACTGAAAAGTATAATCTTAGCAGTAATTGCAGTCTTGTTGGCATTTATTCAAAAGATACCGACAGCTACGGAAGCGGCAATGACGTGGGTATTCTATACTCCAATGATTATGATTTCAAAAATACAGACTATGTTCCAGGGACTTACTTGACACTTTATGGGGAAATTATTGATTATGGTATCGACTATTGGAGCGGTCACAATTCAGCGTGGTTTATGCCAAAATATATCGAAAACGTGAGGGATGTTAAATGAGGAAAAGAAAGAAAATAGATAAAGTGACTCAAAAGATAAAATGCCCTGCTCTTACTTGTCGTAGTGCTAATGTTCAGATCGTTAGTAAAGGATTGTTCTCCACAAAATACCAATGTAAAAGTTGCGGTCGTATTTTCAAAGGATAAACAGCAACGAGCCGAGGATTTTACTCCCCGGCTCTTTTTATGGCAAAACCTGCATTCACGATCACATCTCCTCCCCAGAGTAATCTGGCAGGCTGTACCAACGTATTAAGATGTCGATTTTTTTCGAACTTCTGCTGAACTATTTACACATTTCCGTTTCAGTGCTACTATATTACCATAATTAATTGATTAGATGAGGATAATCTGATGAAAGTTGAAGCGTAGGCGATAAACGGAAGGTGATTACTATGAAAATTGCTATTTGTGACGATTGTGAACTACAGGTTGAGTATTTTAAGCATCGGATTGAACCGTTTTTGAAGCAAAACGGTGACCGGAATTATACGATAGACGGTTATTTCAGTGGGGAACCCTTGATAGATGATGTTAAGGACGGAAAATGGTTTGATATGATTGTCTTGGATGTAATACTTAAAAACGAAAATGGCGTGGATATTGCCAAAGAACTCCGAGAGTGTGGATATAAGGGCAAAATTGCTTTCTGGACAGCTCACAAGGATTTTGTTTTTGATGCGTTGGATGTTGAATTTACGCATTATATCATCAAGGGAAATGAACACGGAAGAATGTTTTCTATGATTGACAATACCTTGAGTGATATGAAACACAAGATGCTCACAATCAGACACAGAGATTGCATTATAAGGATTCCATTGAACAAAATCGAGTACCTCGAAGCACGGGATAAGCAAGTTTTTGTTCATTGCAAGAACGGGATTATGCACAGTATGTATGCAACTTTAAAGTCGGTTGAGCCTTACCTTGATAAACGGTTTTTGCGTTGCCATAAGTCATTTGTTGTAAACATGGATTATGTGCAAAAGCTGGATTCTGATTTTACGATGTTTTCCGGGGATAAAGTGTTGATTCGTAAGAACGGATATGCGGATATTAAAAATCAATATTGGGAATACATTATTAAGTGAAGCAAAAGAGATGGTCTGTCAAGGAAGAAACAGACCATCTCTTTTTTTGAGTCCATGCTTAAACTCTGGGGAGGAGTTGAATTATGGTATATTTATTATATCACACTTGTTACACTTTGCAAATATCTTTTGCAGCCACAAATCCGTAGTACTTGCCTGCAATGCGGACATAGTGCCATGAAACACCGTTTGTTGCTTTCTGAGTGAAATTCATCACGTCAACAAGGTTGCCTCTCACAAGCTTAGGCCATTTCTTAATAGACGGATAGTTGCCACCGGCCCACGTGCGTACAACCGTAGATGCCGCAGATACTTTTCCGACAAAGAGACGCTGCGTCTTGTTCTGCTTATTGGTGATTGTAGTCGGTTTGTTTTCAGCTCCGTCAACTTGCAAATACTTAGTTGCCGCCCATCCAATGCCGATTCCTGCAACTTTGACTTTCGTCCACATACCGGATTTCTCACCGTTAATTTCTACGCGATTTCCCTTGTTGATCTGTCCGAGAACATATCCATTAGGTGTCTCACGAACATATAAATCGTCAACCGTGGATATGGCTGTGCCGGTTGCTTTCCATGTCTCTGTAGAAGTTTTCTCATCTCCCCATGTAATCCAGATATAGCCGTCGATTACCGGATCGCTGCGAAGATAGCGTTTATTTCGGCAGGATCCGCCGTTTGCAATGACTCCTGCTGCACTTGAAGTGTTTCCTTCGTTGGTGTAGATGTACGTATTGCTATAAGAGCGGACAGAACCAATGTGAGAGCCATCACGGAAGATAACAAGTGCTCCATCTTTTGGCGTGCTGTGCCATGTACCATTTTTCTTCGCCCACTGTGTAATGCTCTGACAATTATAGAAACCGCCGCCCATAATCTGCAACGCTTTTGTAATGCCGAGAATTTTGACTAATTTCCAGAACTGGAACTCTGCGCACCATGGCTGTCCCTGACATCCCGGTTGTCCCCAATTATCTACATCACGGGCAAATTTGGTGTAATTGTTATATCCGGCATTTTTCTGGAAATCATCAAGATAAGCGTTTGTGCGTTTTTCCAGATACGGTTTATTGCCGCCATTGTTTGCGTAATAATCACCGAGGTCTGTGAATTTTTGTAATTTTGTTTTCGCCACTGTCGTTGTCTCCTTTTTTGCATATTTTCGAATCATTTCGATGACTTTCTTCTGCCTTGTAGTATAGTCACCAACCTGATTCGATCTCGGGTCTGCTGGGTCTGTGCATAATGCTGCATAAATGGTTTCTGAAGTATAAGGCTTTTTGGTCTTACTCAGGATCCTCTGTAATGCAGATGCGCCGCCCTGATGAATAATGTTGATGCATTCCATCATGGCATCGTCCGGCATGGTTCCGTATTTCTTCGTGATACTTTCAGAATATTCGGCAATCTGTTCTTCCATCAGCTCATCCTGACATTTGATGCCGAGATCGGAACTGATAATAGAAATGATACATTTCGCTTTTGCGGATGACGGGGAAATCGCATAGGTAGACCAGTTCTTTTTCAACAGGTCGGATTCAAGCCCCTGAGTGTCCATTTTTTTGAATAGTGCCGGATTTCCTCTCTGTATTTTCTGTAAGAGCCGTTTGGCTTCGCCTGCATACCACTGACCAGCTCCGATAGTGATTGCTTTTTCATTTGGAGTGTTTGCGCCGGCGCCAATGAACGCATTGTAACGTTGTTTTCCATATACCTGTCCACCGGTTTCAACCGCATACAGGATTTTTCTGAGTACTGCGATATTTTCTTTGAGCATTCTTTTGTCCTCTCTTTCTAAAATTCAGCAAATTGTAAGACAATAAATGCTGCATCGGTGCTGTGTGTTGCAGCTGTAGTATTAATAAAACTTACATTGAGTTTGCCAGCAACAGCCGAACAGCTTGCGGGTGTAAGCCATCCGCTCGCAAGGTATATCGGAACAAATACAGTGGCCCCATCGGCAACGTTAAATGCTGTGGTTATGGTTCCTGTAGATACTCCGCTTGCAGTAGATGCAACTTTAAATTTGACCATTGTGGCTTCTAATAATTTCAATCCTGAAGATACACCGAAAAGCCCTTTTACCTGCGCAACTGTTGTTTTCTTTGCCACATTTCCCGTAGCTGTCAAGAAACAATCTGTATCTGCCGGTGCCGTGTTGTCTGCGAATGCGCCGATTTTCTTTACATTTAATGCATCTGCCATATTATTCGCCTCTCATTTCTTTCATAATTTTTCTCAGCTCTTTAATATTCTCTTTTAGGTTGTCTATTTCGGATTTTTGCTGTTTAATCATTGCAAACATTGCCGGGATCATCATACGGTAGTTCCAGTCTTCTATCTGATTGTTCGCATGTGTAGCTGCCTGTGGAAAATGTTCTTCTACATCCTCCGCAATGAACATAGGCAGGTAGCGTCCTTCGTTTTCGTCGCCTTCTGCAAGATAACCGTCTTTGTATTTTGCCCAGACTGGTTCTATTTTGTACCAATTATCAATATCCATTTCCGAAATGGCGTCTCCAATATCCTTATAGTGTTTGGACGAAGACGCTGCTCTGGTTACAGTTCCATCTGTCATAAGCAACAGATTGTAAGCATTCGTATTCTGTTTGACGTTTAGGAGCTTTGTGGCTTTCGATGTAAGGCTGTCAAGTGTTGCCTCTCCCTTATAACATCTGAATTTGTTGTAAATTGTGCTGTATTTGTAATCACAAGAAAATGGACTATACGGATTCGTATCCGAATCAATACCATCATTTAGGATTATTGTAAATTCTTTATCAGCATTGATTTCAACAACATATTTATTGCCGTCGCTGCTTTTACGCCAATTTATTCCAACATCTAATTGTCTGATGATTTCTTTATTTTCTTCATCCCATATATACAGTTGACAACCGTTCTGATTGACTTGTGTAAATTCCAAGTTTTTATCATTTAGGTCATAGCCATACATAAATCCTCTATTTTCCAAAATATTAATTAATCTTCCAGATTCATCAAACACTTTCAGAACACCATTTCCATTGTTTTTGCCTCCCAGCTTCAACAAACCGCCCATTGCGGCACTGAATGAAATGTACAGTTCCCCATCCGCGCCCCTGTAAACGCCTTTCCATTCTCCATCATTGGTCAGGAGCTTCAAAATATCTTCCTGTGTCAGAGCCGTGACTTCTGTGATAACATCAAGTTTGACTGTGTCAATCAGATTCGTGGTTCCGCCCGATGCGTACAAGCTACACCGTAATCCTACGATATCTTTTGAACGGGCACCAATCAGTGAACCGTCGCTGTCTGCGACCAATACTCCATCAGAATCCGCAAAAATGTAATCTGCATAGTAGTTAACGCTGGTCTCATCTACTGTGCTTGTATAAACAGTCTCCCATGTCTTTCCATCGGACGTTTCCTCAATAACAAATCTTCCGGCATAATCTGTTCTACCTGTGTTCTTGCCATCACGGTAGTACGCGCTAAATATCACAACATTTGGTGTTATGCTGTTTTCACTTTCTTTCTTCAGAATTGTAGTAGATGATTCCAACACGTAAGTTCTTCCGGGAGTACCAGATTTCTGTTTAGAGACATTAAACCGTCTGGTTATAGTGAGAGCATTCAGATACACTGCTTTGATATCAACCCATACATTATCTGCCGTAACTTCGCTAACAGTATAAGTGTGCGTAGATTTATCCCAGATTCCGGTCACATTTTCAGATTCCGTGATCGTATAACTGCAATCGTCCGTTACGTCCATCGTTCCATACATTACCTGTGCGGTGGTCTGCACCTGTGGAAACTCTCCGGGAATGTTTCCGTTCTCATCAGTAGAAATCGCCTGATATTCATTCGAGAGCGTCATGGTCATGTTCTTAGCTGCGGCAACATTTTCATCCAATTCTTTGATTTTGTCAGACAGACTTACATCTCCAATCATCAGATATTCCGGGTTGATGTACACAGAATTTGTGTCCATGTTGACGGAAAAGATTATATTTCCTTTCCCGTCCTTAATAGTAAGCGCACCGGCGTTGATAAAGTCCGCATTAATTCCTTCTGCGTATAACAATTTTGCTATCATGGTTCCGGTTAATTGGAAACCAAACGGATATGTTTTACCACCATCGTTTGAAACGCCTACCGCTTCTGACGTGATCTTGATTACATTCGTAGAATCTTCGAGCTTTGCCTTGTCATGGAAATACGAAATTGTACTTCCGTCTTCCTGTTTCACATAAGTTGCAAACAGTCCGCTTCCAATAGACAGAGATTCTTCAAGATTTTGTATAGCACGTTCTCTTGCAGTCTGTTCTTTTTTGACAAGTTTTCGAGCTTCAACATACACCTGAGTAAGTTGTCCGTACCGCACAGTGCTGTTTTTTGCTGCGCTTTTTGCATTGCAGGCAATCTTTTGTCCAGCTCCCGGTTGCAAAGTGGTAGTCGTGAGGTATGTGTTATACAGTTTTCCATTTCGGTCTTCTATTGTGATTGCATCTCCGGCTTCCAAGGCTACATCTGTAGGACATTGAGATTCAAATGGTCTAAATATCATTCCAACGCATTTCTCGGCAATCATCGAAGCAATCGTTTGTCCGTCGCCTTTTCTGATTAATTTGTTATCAGAAATAGCTAGTACATATCCCTGTGTACCAACCATATAGCTTTCTGGTTCTTCATTTGAAGAATCACTGTATTCAGTTACTTGAATACCTGTAATTACAACATCCGTGTGTTGTGGCGTAAAACTATAAGTCGTATCAATTTCCTGTGCATCTGTTTTTTCTGTATCGTACCACTTTACGCAAAGTCTGCCATATTCATCACATCTTAACCACTGACATCCGATCTGAGCTACCCATTGCAATACCTGTCGGAACGTCAAAGCCTCATTATCAGGACGTATCTGTACAATATAATCATCTCTATCAAAAGACGTTGTCTGTAAGGTTACTCCACATACTTCGCAGGCATCCCTGATAATTTGCCCTCTGGTTGCCGGATATTTCAGCTTACTGTCAGAATAATTACGATCAAATTTACGCATGTTATCTTCGCACGTCAGGTCGATGGTTACTGTTTCGTCTTCTGGCTGTTCAACAACTGTCATTGTACAAATGCGGATTTTTTCAGTAGTTTCATTGTCCAGTTCCAATCCAACATATGCAACTACTTCTGCTCCCTCAAAATTGTAATCTGAATATTTGCCATCAAAATTATTAATACTTAAATCCAACACATTAACGATTGCAGAACCGATATCAAAAGTACTATCACTGGATACGGAATCTTCGAAGCTTAATCCGTTTTGCCACAAATCAGCACTGGTCAGATTGAGTACGGTTCCGTCTATAAGTGTGATATCTGCATACTTTAGGTACTGCACGTCCATTCCGCTTTTAACTTTTTCTTTCCATCTGTTAGATAATTTTCTCATGCATTACCTCTCAATCACATCAAAGCTGATAGACTCTGTTCTCTGGTTTCCAAGCCACCACCATTTAACAGGCGCACTCCTGTCACCGACATAGAACGTTCTGGTTTCGTATTTTCCAGACATCATATCTGGATATGTAATTTGGATGTACTCGGGATTGAACGCTTGTAGAATCTTAGCTGTAGTAGCCCAATCTTTACCGTTCCACTGCAAAGCTAATTTCCTTTTTTGCGCTACCCTGTTTTTATGCATGACAGAGTCATCAGATCTTCCTGATTTTGCCGCTGATACATCCTGTAATCCCCATGTGTAGGAAGACGGGCAAGGCATTGAGACACCGTTTACTTTTAAAAATATTTCTGCCATATAACACCTCATAAAAGAAAAAAAGCACCTTCCCGAAAGAAGATGCTTAATTACACGAAAATAGCGCCTATCGCTCTGATAGACGCTTTATGATTCTTTATTTTATCACATATACAAGGTGAGATTCAGTAAGAAAAAGTTATATTTTGCTTTGCATTAAACGGATTTGTTCTTTGCAAAATGTCTCATAATCCGTATTCCCCATAAGAATTGCCCGATTCTTTAATTCTTTCAGTGCCTGCAAAAACATAGGTACATCTTTTTCCTTTACTTTGCATATTACGACAACATAATTTTTCTCTCTGTGTTTGTAGTCCCCGCAGAATTTTACTCGGACTTTATTCTCTATAAAAATCCGATCAGCAAGAAATCCCATTGTATCTATGTAGGCAAATTGTTTGTTCCTGAAAAAACGACTTCTTCCAAGTTCAATATAATTAGTCTGCATTTCTATATACCTCTTATTAATTCAATAACGCAGTGTCAATGATCTGGAAGTTTGCCCTGTGAATATAAAGGGCTTTCCCGTCGATCATAAGTTTTGTCATTTTAGGTAATTTCTTCGGAATCTTCCAATACACCTCGTCACCAGAATATGCTGTGATAGGTTGTCCGAGTTGCGATTTAATAACTACCACTCGGGATTTTCCAAAATAATTTTTATATTGGTTTACGATTCCGGCAATATATGTATTTTCATCAATCTTTCCGGTGGATTGACTGTAAATATCTGTCTGTTCAAAATCTACATCCGGTTCCAATCCGTCTTGCTCGAATATACAGGTATCTCCGCAGCTCTGAATTTCTTTTCCGTCAATGTTGATGGTAATTACAGACGACATTTCATATCCGGTAATCACAGAACCGTCACTGTCGTATGATGTGGTTTTGACCGGATTTCCTTTTACGTTGATTTTGTCCCCGACTGTAGTCATAACCTTTTCGCCATAGTTGTCGTATGTATGGATGGTATATCCATTTCCAGCAAGATCGCCTTTGATATCATTGAGCGTATCGTCCAACAGGGCACATCCTGTAGCCCCCGTAACGAGGAATAAACATAAAATTGCAAGTAGCACATTTTTGAATTTTTTCATTTTACCACTTCTCCTTTAACTGATTAATTGGTGTTCCAGCTACTCCGGCACTTTCTCCGCTGTCAGTAGCTTTGAAATAAGCACCTTTGATTGATGGATACATGAATTCAAACATCAAATAATTCGCAGCATCGCAAAGATACTCCGTGTTGCCGGTTTTAAGATATTTTTTGACGCACATATCATGAGATTCTATAGCTTTTACCAATTTCTCACCGAAATTATCTTTTGCCGTGCCATATTTGTAAAAACTTGTCTCAACTCTGTTCTGGCGCAGTTCGTCGAAACGGTCAGAATATTCTGCCGGCATTTCTTTTCCAAGTCTGCTCATTTCTTTCTCGCTTTCTAATTAATTACTGTAATATTTTCGGCTAAAATCAATTTGAATCGTTTGCGTGAGGAAATTATCACCTATGGTGTTTCAAATAGATTTTGGCTCGTTTTATTCAATGAATATCTGTCCTTCATATTTTTCAAATCTGTATTTCTGTGAAATATCTGGATATTTTTCTTTATCAACCAAACTGTAAAACATTTTTTGTGGTCTGGCATATAGTTTTCTTTCTCCATACAAAGCACGGTAAATTATCAGCGGTTCGTCTGTCTCTGTATGTTTTGCTTCGCCGACAATCTTATACAGGTAATCATTGCTCCGCAAATCACTGACGGTTTCTCTCTTGAAATGTTTTACTATGTCCCCCGGTTCAAACAATGGTCTGTCTATTGGCATATTTTCATTCCTCCCATTTCTGTTTTACACGATTGTACAAAATGTTCTGTGTCTTCTCCGTGAAGAACAGCCAGATATGATAATCGCAGTCCATATTGTTGTTCTTCCCAATGTCAGAGCCGAAATACTCGTCCATCATGTCCAGATAATATTGCGGCTCCTCGTCCTCTTCGACTATTCCGTCTTTCACCATATCCAAGTCAGTATTTCGAATCATACTCAGAAACTGGTCAAGATCATTGGCATAAACCATCGGGTGTCGTTCTCCCCGATACTGTTTGAACTTTTCAAAGAAGTTGCTGACTAATGCCATAGTCAGGCAGATGTCGTGGTCTTCCAAAATATCTTCTTTGTCCCCGTACAGAGAATTAAATCCATTGTACAGGATTGTCGGTAGTTCTTCGTCTTTGTAATCGACAGAGCGATTATTTTTCGCATGTGCGTACCGTTCCTGCTTCTGCTCTTTCGTTCTAGGTGGTATATTATTAATATTTATATTATTATTAGGAGCAGAAGTCTTTACTCCTTTACCAGACGATGGTAAAGTCTTTTCCTCTGTACTTGATAAAGTACAGTCTTTATCTGTATTTTCTGTATAGTGTTCTCTGTAAGTAGTCTCTGGTAATGCTTCTGTCGAATTGTCGGTGTGCATTTCGTCATTTTGTCTATTTGCACACGGACAATCTGACGTTGAAATTTCAACAGTATCTTTTAAGATTTTTTCAAGAACATCTTCGTCAATAGAATACCATTTAGTTCTGTCCCTACTGTCCTTGTTATAATTGCCCGTAATAACAAGACCGGAATTTACCAAATTTTTAAATGCTCTTTCAACAGTTTTTGTTGACCACCACGGGAAATTTTCTTTTCTCCAATTTTCCATGGTATTGTAACTCCAATACTTCCCATCGTGATAATTTCTTTTTAACTTTTCATTAATTTCAAGCCAATAATAAATTTGTCTTAAAACAACAGCTTCATTAAGTCCTATTTTTACTGCTAGTTCGGAATTTATAACAAGATTGCTTTGAGTAGATAAAATAAGATCTGATAATTTTTTATTCATAGTAGATAACCTCCATGTCGTTAATACGTGACTGCCGTTTCGTCACAGACCCATGATCTATGAAAAGCAACAGGCAGGTGCATCATGGAATTGCACTTGTCCCCCGTCGGGTTAGCCTGTTGATTTTACCAAACAAAAAAAGAGCACACCAAAGAATCGTGAGGTTTTTCCCTCGTTTCATCTTTAGTGTGCTCTTTTCTTAACGTTTATGCATTTATTATATTACCACATCCATACCGTAAAATCAATACACAGGTGACGGATTCATGCGGTAATCTGTGTTGTTCTGAGCTTTTGTGACGATTCGTGCCAGTTCACGCTCGTTCACTTTGATGCTGTTCATAATGTACTCCGGCGAAGAAACGCCAAAGCCACCATTGTTCATCAAAGCAGTAACTACACCGCGCTCAACAGCTTCCATAATGTCTTCCTTGCTGAGCCCCATATTGCTGTCATAGCCGGACATGATGCTGTCAGCAATGGATTTCATGGCTTTACGATTTTCCAAAGGAAGAACGGCTTCCTGCCCTGCTTCACCTACGCCAATGACAGATGCATTTTTGAACAAACCACCTTTTGCATACCAATTTACACCAGAATCCCAGTTGTAGGAATAATGGTTTCCACTTGTAGAAGCGTTCATGTTCATCCACATATGCGGTGTACTGATATGGACAGATTTCATGCCATTTGACAGTTCTTGCATTGCATTTTTGCCGACATTATACAACCCGGTAAACTTGCTCTTGATTGTATCTATAACACTGTTCAGGGAACTGCCAATTTTGCTGTTCATGTCCTTTGAAATGTAGGAAGAAATATCTCTTCCGATATTCTGCCATTTTCCATATGCAATGTTGTACTGGCTCTTGAAATGACTTGTTACGGATTTATCCATGTTCCCAAGTTCTGTACTTACGGCATTCTTCATTTCCCTGGCTTTCAATGTGGCTTCTCTGGAAGAATTGCCCCATGAGCTAGTAGTTGTGCTTTCCATGCCTTTCATGTAAGTATCGGCTTGTTTCTGAATTTCCGAGAAATCATCTGTGGCATTTTTCGCCATTTCATTTGTGGCTGTCTTTGTATCTTTAGATGCTTGTCCAACTGATGTTGAAATAGTCTGCTGCGCTCCAACAATATTCTTGTCTACTGCTGATTTAGTAGCTACAGTTGCTTCTGGAAAATCTTCTCTTAACTTCTTATCAAGTTCGTCAAGTGGAACACCTGCGTTTTTGAGAGAAGTGTAGACCGCGTCTAATGCATCTTTTGTGTTGCTATAAGGTACTTCGCTTATTGCATTCCATGCCGTCGTATAATTACCTCCGAATTCTGTAGAAGAAAGGCTCAATGCGTACAGAGTATCTTTCAAATTATCGACACTTATTTTTGATGTATCAAATTTACTTGCAGCTTCAGACACACCTTCTCCAAGAGCAGAAATTTGATCGGTCATGCCTTCAACAAATTCAGCCGATACACCTGCCTGTGCGCCATACTGCTCAAGAGCGGTTTTTGCCCGATCTGTGGACACTCCGTATTCTTTAAGCTTTTCAACCATATCAGAGTACATTTCATCGTGAGTTTTTCCAAGTTCTTCGTCCTTCTCAATCAGCTGCCACAACGCTTCCGATTGATCGTTTGTAAGATTCGCTACATCAGTCAGCTGTGTTGCGTAATCATGGAGATAACCACCATACTGTGTAGTCATTCCATTACCACCTTGCATGGTCTCAAAAAGTCCTGCTAATTTCTTAGTAAGTAATACTGCACCACCTACTGCAAGAGCAATTCCACCACCAGTTGCCACAAGCGCACCCAAGGAAGTACCAAGAGCTGGAATAGTTGTCGCTACAGCTTCTGTGATTGCGGGACTCAGCATACCTTGTACAGCTTTAGAAAGATTTCCAAAAACAGTATCACCTGTAAAGAATTTGGTAATGGTGTCAACGAGTGGCATTAATTTGTCACCAATAGCAAAAACAGCCATTGCCTGAACAAATGTGCCAGCAGATGTTGTTCCAAGTCCTTCCCAGATTCCACCAAGAACGTCTCCGATAACCGTAAGTAACTGTGCAAGATGTTTTCCCCAGTCAATTTCACTGAGGAATACGCCTACATTGTGTCCAAACGCTTCCCAATCGACACCTTCTGCGATGTCAATTAATGATGTTAAGAGATGATTGATAAAATTTTCAAGTTTCTGTCCATTCTCTTTCCAGTCAAATTCCTGCATGAATGTTACAATACCATTTGTAATATTATCAACCAGTTCATTCCAGTCGAATGTTTCTGTAAATGCATCTAACGAATCAAAAGCTCCGTTTAAACCTGTTGCAAGCGCATGTGCTATTTCTCCAAAATCTACTTTCTCAAAGATTCCATTTAATCCAGTTGCTACAGACTGACCAATTTCGCTATATGGAAGGTTTTCGACAAATCCCGTAAACACATCCCATGCTTTCATAAAATTGTTCCCAAGCATGTTTCCAAAATTAGTCCAATCAACTTCACGAACTAATCCTGTAATACCTTCTGCAAATTTCTTACCAAGGTTTTTGAAATTCGTTCCCTCAAGTAACTGATTGGCTGTATTAACTATTGTATTAATACCAGCTCCAACGGTACGTCCCATCAAATCCCAGTTGATATTATCAACAAGGCTGTTGAAAGTCTGGGTGAACGCACTGGTGAATTTAGTGATGTAAGGGCCTACATTATTCCAGTTAATGAAATCATAAAGCTTTTGCATTCCCCAGTTAATGCCATCAGCCATGATTTTTCCAAGACCTTTCCAGTCTTTTCTCTTAAAGGCATTTACAATGGCATCTGCCATTTCGTTTGCCCTATTGGACATCTTTTTAAAAGCTTCGTCCCATGCTTTTTGATATGCAGACAAAGCATCATCTAATGCAGCATCAAGTGCTGGAAGATGTGATGCGCCACCGCCAGAGCCAGAAGATGGATTACTTGTACTACCAGAATCAGAATTGTCATTAAGCTGATTCAGTTCATCAAATGAAAGAACTGACAATGTTTTTTCGAGTTTTTTTGCACTGGTATTGGCATTGTCAATTGCACCACTGGCATTATCCATATTATCTGCAATATCTCCGGTATTTACAGAAATACCACCAGTAGATGATACAAAGTTTGACAGTTTGATTCCAAGCAATTTTGCAATATAAGCAAACATTCTTTGTAATGCGATTACAATTGCATTGATATATGGAAGTACTGTTTGCAGTATAGGAATGAACAAGGAACCTATTGTTCTACCAAGGGATGCAAAGTTAGATTGAAGCATGCGAATCTGATTTGCCGGTTGATTTCACTTTGTTATCGTAAAGGCTTTTTATCCTCTACTTCTTATGGTTTCCCATAAGGTCGGCGTACATTTTCAACCATAAAAATAAGACGTATTTCTACGTCTTATGGTTGTCGAGCACTCTTGGGAGAATTATATTTATTCATCTCCTACGCTCTACGGTGTCGCATAGCCTTTCGCTATCTATGCGATTACCTCGGTATTGCCATGCTGAATATTGATATAATCATCACACTTGCACCAGTAGAATCCTCTACATTTGTGGCCGGTGTTTATTGCTTTATGAATTTGTTTGTGTACTTTTGTTTCTTCTCCTAGAAACCTCGCTGCTTCAGAACAATTATTAAAATGATTTATTATTTTCTTGTTCTGATCTAATTGGAATATTCCATTACCCTCTGATATTCCTTTAAACTTATAATTTTGATTTTCGTCATAGTTATCTGCGTAAATCCATTGATAACCACCACTTCTTTTTATTTTACCAGTTAAACAAGAAGATATATTAGCTCTTCCTATTCCAATCTTTTTGCTTGCTTCTGTTACGGAATTGAAAGTGTTTATAAAATTTCCATCAAGATCTAGCTGTATGATACTTCTTTTGCGAGGTGATTCTGCCCTTTGATACGCTTCTATGGAGTCAATTTTATTTTCGACTTTGTATCTCCATTGATAACCACCAGATTGTTTAGTAATTCCATTGGCACAATCTCCTATATTATGGCGCCCTATTCCAGTACATACTGAAGCATGTTGGCAGCTTAGAAATTCTTGAATATAATTCCCATCTAAGTCATACTGAATAACCGGAAGTGAATTCCACGAAACACCGCCTTCGCCACCCAATGTTATATTGTACCCATTTGAGTTTTTTGAATGAATACATGTATTAAGCTTTTTTATCCAGTATATTTCTTTTTCCTTTATTTCATCATCGGTTTTGGCACAATCAATGATTTTCCATTCAAAATTTTCAATTCCATATTTCTTTAAAGCTCTATGGAAAGGAATATCATCATTAATGTCATAAAAATGCTCTTTTCTTCTTTTTTCAAAATTATAAGTTTTTCCAACGTATATTTTCCCGTTGATTTTATTAGTTGCTGTATAAATTACAAATTCTTTTTTCAATCATATCACCTGTATTTATTATAACACAAATACAGTATTCAGTACAGGTTTTACCGATTTTACTCGATTTTCACTAACACATTACTATGTTAGGCGACAAATGATAGTTCGCAAAAACCATCGTCTATCGTGTTTGATAAATCAGCCCACGCATACTTAGAGTTGTTCAGCAATATAATCGTTCTCAGAATCGTTTTATCTGCCTGAGACAAATTCGATATGCTGGTGTTAATTCCAAGATTATACAGTTCCTGTTGCATGTTGGCATTACGGATATTAATGCCGTACTTATCCATAGCGCGGCTCATACCAGTCAATCCGGATGCCATGTCTTGCCATACATCTTCAAAGTCCATATTTCTTACAGATGCAAGGTCTGCACCAATCATAGTGAGTGCATTAGACAATTTTAATGCAGTCTCTGATGTATCGCCCATAGATGATGCCATCTGCGCAAATGTTGCCTGATACTGCATAGTCTTTTCTGGGTCAAGTCCAAGACTGGCGGTATTGGTTCTAGCCAGTTCACCAGTATCTGACACTTCGAATCCTGTCAGTTTCTGCGAAAGCTGTTTTGCTCTTTCTTGGAATGAATTTGCATATGCTTCAGCAGATTTTATACCACTTTTCTTCCATTCGTCAGTGTCGATCCCTTCTGCCACCTGATTGAATGCAGAGTTGAAGTAATTCAGGGTCTCTACATAGTTCATTGCGGATTCTACTGGCGATGTCAGAACATCTAATGCTCTTTTTGCGAGGAAACCTTTGGCGTAAAGAGCACTCAACTTATTTGTTACCGAACTCAGAGGATTTGACAATCTTCTTATTTTTTCGCCAGCTTCAGAAGATGCATTTCCAATACCTGCGATTGCAGATACGGCTTTTCCGCCTAAAGAAATAGCTTTTGAAGCAAATTTTTGAAAAGCATTTGTCAGCCCATGGATTACAGTACTTGCTTTTGAACCTAACGAAGAAAGCGTGTTGAATGAATTCGAAACGCTATTTGTGGCACGCCCTACTTTGCTTCCAGACGATGCTAATACTGCAAGAGCTTCTGTCATTCTTATTGTGCTTGAACTGATATCTGGTGCGCTTTTCATTGCGTCAAAAAACTTCAAAACCTCTTGTGCAAGAGTTGATAATTGGCTTGCAGTCTTTCCAGTTTTATCTCCTGCACTAGCTAATTTTCCAAGAGAAGTAATAAAAGCATTGGTGGATGCTGATACCTCGCTCATAGAGCTTAATTTAGCAGCCGTATTATTTAAACCTGTCGCAAGATTCGGAAGTTCCTTTGATACATTGCCGATATACTGTCCTGTGTCGGCAAGTTTAGCTATAGCAGTTGTGAACCGGCTAACGCTCGGAGAAACGTCTGGAATAGCATCAAGTTTCTGCATCTCAGTAAGAATTTCACCCAATTTCCCTGTATCAAACTGACTGAAATCGGATTTTCCAAGACGATTGATAGCGTTTATAGCCGCATTCAATCCATTTGCTTTAAAATTCACGCTACCTAAACTTTTTAAAGAATTGGAAAAATTATTTAACCGACTTATGTCAAGATTTCCAAGGGCAGTGTTTAATGTATCTAATTTTTTTACAAGGTTATTAATAGACCGTACCGCCTGAGTTGTGCTACTGCCTATTTGTATATTGAGGGTATCTATGGTATTATCGGCCATTAAAGCACCTCCTTTTAATCAAAAAAATAAAGGGCAGACAAGACTTTTAATCCTGCCTGCCCTCGTCATTATTACCATGATTCAGCTCAAAATTTGCTTGCATGAGTTGCAATGTCATGAGCAACCTGTCACGTTGCCGTTTCTTTTCTGCTTCAGAAAGATTTTCTTCATCCTCTTGCTCTTGCTTTTCAGCTGTTTGTGAAAATGGTTCTTTAAGGTATTCAGCCTTTGACTTTTTACCAATAAGCACATTTGCAACCGCAGTCTGAACTGCACACATCGTGTACATGTTGAACTGCCATGCTTGCGAATCAGCCATTTTTTGTTTTAATTTGTAGGATTCCATGTATGGTTCTAAATCATATGGTGTGGAATCCCAAAACTTTTCCTCAGAAACGCCAATAGACAAATAAAGTGGAAGTAGTTTTTTGTGGACTACCTCAGGAAAGCTCAGCTCTTCTTCTTGTGATCCTGTGGAGTCTTCGGAAGTTTCGTCTCTGCCTTCTCCATTGCATTTATCATGCCGGATAAAAAACCGTTCTTCTCAAGCTCCTTACTCGCTTTTTCAAATAAAGTAAATCCATTATGAGGATTTTCCTCTGTGGATTCATCTTCGTAGTCGTCCAGAAGGTCACATACTTTTTCATATGCAACTTTCTTTTCCTCTTCGGTTTCGTATCCGAATTCATCTTTGTGTTTTCTTTGCAGTCCTGCCAGAATCAGTTCTGGAAGCATTTTAATCATATCTTTCGGATTGGTGATTGCCCCCATAGAAGACACCTGTGTAAGAATGTCCGACTGGGTAAGTACTCCGTATCCGAATTTTACTTTGTATGTTTTATCATTTACTGAGAAACTAAACATGAATTATCCTCCCTGTTTTACATCTTATTCAGCAGCCGCTGTCGGCTCAATTTTGGTATCCAGTCCCTTATATGTATTGATGATAAGAGAAATAGACATGGTTGCTGCTTCGTTCTGTGCAATTTCTGGCATTGGAATTTCGCGACCACATTCTGCAATAACATAGAATGCGTCGGACATATCCGGGAATGACACCTGGAACCAGGTTGCCAGTCCTGTGGTTTTTGCAGCTTTAGAATCTTCGTACAGTTTTTTAATCTGTTTAACAGATTTGTCTGGATCCATGATGAATTCAATTTCCCATGTACCACCAGTATCCTGTCTACCAGCTGCATACTGTGTCAGATAATCTTCCAGTGCAGAAACGTCAATCTGTTCTGTTTCAAGAGAAATACCGCCGATGGAAGAGGCTTCTTCCAGCTGTGTGAATTTGGTAGGCTTTGTGCCTTTCACGGTTTCAACGGCATATGAAAATTTCACACCAAGTGTAGTTAATCGTGCCATTTTGGCTCCTTTCTGCCTTTCGGCTATAAATTATTGCAATAAAAAAGAGCCTTAACGGCTCTGGTTCTAGTACGTAACCCTGTACCGGGAGATAAAAGGATCACCTCCTTCTAGTCTTCTTTGCTTGCCTGCTTTACGATCTGATTTACATAATTACTAAGTCCTGCAACGAGGATTCCCTGTGTGATTGCGGTAAAAATTGCCATTGCGATTTCCTGTGCGCCAGATATAGCACATGTAGCAATAACATAAATTCCACAAATCAGAATGCCTAAAGCACCAAGGATTGCCGGGATATATTTGTCCGGTATGACTTCGGACTTTTTAATACCCATTCCGATAAAGTACAGTACAACCGCGACAATAAGAAGTTCCGGCTTCACATAGTTCATAATCTGTTCCATGTTTTTTCACTCCTTTCCTAGAGTAATGTGCCGGTATATATCCGGCTATATCTGCTAACAACACGTTTTATGCTGTTATCAGCATTATTTTGTCTTACGGGCCCGTATATCCTACGGAACCCCATATCAACCATAGCCTTGTGACTGGCAGCGTCAATTTCATATACTTTTGAAGAAGCTTTTGAACCAGTTGCATAGGATTCTGATTGGAAAGATGGCGTTGTCGCGCACTCATCCCCCTCAAGATTGCCGCGTGATGTTGGATTTCCAAGCAAGAACAAACGTGCGTAAACCCTTTTGTTTGAAGCTACCGTCTGGCTTTCATCATTAGAAAAGTTACCTTTTCCTACAACAGGTTCAATAGTTGCTATCCATCGTTCAAATACATCCGAAACTGGATTTTTTACTACATCTGGCATCTCTGTCACCACCTTGTTTTGAGCATAGAAAAAGCACCCACCATTCCGGTAGATGCTTTTATATCTTACAGTATACATAAAACAGACGTTATATTCAGTAAGAAAAGGTGCTATGTTTTTATGCAGAAAACACTTCTTTTGCGATTCTACGGATATTCTGCATAATTTCTACGCTTGCTTTGTACACGGGCATTGTAGCCTCCGTACCGTAAGAACGTACCCATTCGCCAGAATCAGAGACATATACCCACGATTCATTTTCTCCTTTACCCTGTCCGTAAGAACCAATAGTATATCCAAATTCTTCTCCTTTTGGATGGGGGCTTGTTCCTGCCGGAGTGTTGTACGAAATACCTGCGCCGAATTCTATGAACAAAAGCCCAGAACCTTCACACACAAGAGTTGCCTGCGCGTAATCTCCGAACCTGTTGATTTTAATGTAGGTATTGTGGTTTTTATCAGAATCTCCCTGTGCCAACATAATATTTTCGTCTATGACAGGGATTCCCAATTCGCACAGCCTTTTAAGAAACAGCTCGTTTTTATCGCGAAGACTGTTTTGATATGCTTTCAATTCTTTGATTGCGTTTCCAATAGATTTTTGGCTCAGATTGCATTTGATTACTCGTCCGCTCATTCTTCTGCACCTATCTTTTTAATTCCATATCTAGCCAGATTTCCTCTTTGCGTATCAAGGATTTTCTTCAAACGGTAATCTGGCGGTGTTGCAGGAATACCATCTTCCAGAACCAGATTTCCCAGTGTGTCAACCTGTGGCACGGTATCAACCCAAAATACATCTCCCTCTTGCGGATGAAAAGAACGGTTAAAGGAAGTAATGTATCTGTCGTAATCCGGCACGATTCCTGCCGATATTTCCTCTGGCGTTCCTGCGGTAGATGATACAGAAAACTTAAAGCTTTGCGGTTGACTGTATGTCGGTACGGTATCTATTCCCTCAAGTGTTTCGGTTACTCTTGACCAGTACACGGTCTGTTTCTGTCTTTTTAATCCTCTCATAATACTTTCTCCAATACAAAAAAGGAGAACATTTCTGCTCTCTCCTAAATGGTTGATTGTTTATTTTATTTCAGTTTCGTTCTGCATTTCTTCAGATTTATCCATCTCAGAATCTGCATTGTGGTTTGCTACACTTAGCGGCAAATACCCGTGACTGGACTTGCACCAGTATGATTAATGCAGTTCTTTTAATTGATTAGATAAGTGTTTTTAAAAACTCTCTAACCATTGGATAAAAGAATTTATGTCCTAACTCATTAGGGTGTAATCCATCTGGTGAATCTGATGAAATACATTTGAAATATTTAGCATTAAATTCATTATCCCATGGTCTTAGACCGCTATTATGGAATAAGTCCAAATATGGAATACCTTTTAATACACACGCTTTTTTACATTCATTAACGAATTTACTCATATTACAATCTTCATCATAAGGAACTTCTTCATAAAGTTTTGTGCCATTATTGTGATAACAAGGTAATGGACTTATTACACCAATTCTTGAATTTGGTGCATTTGCAATCAACATATCAATCATTTTGTTGAAACAAGCCATAACAGTATTTTTTGTTGCTAACGTTATATCTGTCGGTTCAACAAATTTATCTATTGCACTTCCTAACCCATTATTATCAATCTGCCCCCAATGGTCATTTACTCCTCCCATAACAGTAATAACATCTGCGTTTTTCCATGTATCAATAGTTTTTAATGCAATTTGATAAAACGAATTGTTATTATCATCTCGGTTCTTGTATCCACTACCACCTACTCCGTTGTTAACAGTTACTATGCCTGTTTCACTTCTTACATAATCGTGATAATTTGCGTTTGAACGAATATTATTTTCTGTTATGGAATCACCAAACAATGCCCATTTTTTACCCATTAATGTTGTAATTGGGTATGCATTCACATAGTATTCTTTGTTATTTTCTACAACAACATTCATACCATTTTCAACTTCTTCCATATATGCAGTTGAAAAATCATCATGTCCTTGCTCACTGTAATTAAGATTAATGGTAGACATTCGTATATATGCACATTCTTGTGGTGTAGTATATCCATTATTATTTGTTTTCTGTTCTTCGCTGATAAAAGTCTTGTCTTCCTTATAGTAGTTAATTCTTATATTCACCCATACATCAAATTGTAAAGCAAATTTTATGCCATAGGTAGTATTAGCTTTAACAGGTACATAGTCGATAAGTGATGTCCAATTTGCATGTGAAATAAGATTACCATTTGATAACATTTTTCCATTCTCGCAATTATTGTAACCTTCAAGAATATTAACAAACTGTTTTGACTTATTTGTAATGACTTTCTTACTTACTTCATCAATCTTGTTTGTGTTTATATTAATATTTTCTTCTAGTTCATCAATATGCCCTTCTGATATAAAATTAATTTTTACATTTTCTAGTGGATATTTACTCGTGCTATATTGTGAAAGTCTAATATATTTTGCATTATTGCTTTTCAAATCATTTGCCATATCATATGTGCCAATACCATATGCATACCCGATATGGTTTTTAGAATTATCATAATAATGAATTGATGGAACACTAAGTGTGCTATAACTATTTACACCGTATGCGATTTGCGAATCGGTTTTTACAACATCAATGAAATCAGTAATATAAAAAGCTGTTCCACTATTTATAATAGAACCATCTTCCGCAATTCTTTTTCCATTTATCCATTCTGGAGTAATGATTTTCTTAACACCAATTGAATTTTCTAAATCTGCCTTTAGCGAACCAGTTTCCACTTTCAGCGAAGCAATATCTGTCTTGTTCTGCTCGATCTGCTGTGCCTGTTCTGTGGTGGCTCCGGGCTTGACTGGATTCTTTTCAAAATATTCCGTAACTAATCTTTGTATTACCGCCTCTGCTTCTTCTTTTGTGAGATACAGCGACATATCAATCGGAGCACCCATAGTGTCCCATACTACACCGTTCCATGCCACATTCATTCCTGCTTCGCCGTAGACCGACTTAGACTCGATATTGTACATATCGCCAATGTCCGGGTTTAATGGAAGCAAATCAGCAGTTGCAACTGTACCTCTGTATCTTACAGGACTATTTAATTTTGCTTCCATATCGGAAATCTGGCGTTTTAATATTGCATATACTTTCTTTGCTGTTAATGCCATGCGTTTCTCCTTTACAGTTTGTACCATGTGTCGGTAGGTTTGTGATATTCGTATAATTCAGAAGTATCAAGGCACAACGCCGAAGAACCGCTCTGTACATAATGTGGAAGTTTCGATACGTCTTTTGAAAGTCCCTCGTAATCACGAACCATACCTCTTGCATCTGTACATACCCAGCTACCTAAATCCGGCAATTCATCACCGGGATTGTACTGAACGCCGTCAAAAATAATTGTGTTTTCTGCTTTTGCCATCTATGCAATCATCCTTTCTGCCCCAATAGGAGCCACATATGTGAACTGGTTTCCTAAAATATCTCTGGCTGTGCCAATCACGAAACAAGAATAGTCGGCCAGAAGATTGCAACACCATTCTTCTGCATCCACCCAATACCGTTTCTTGACCATGCGGTGAAGTTCTGGTAATAGACCGTAGCTGAACATCACGCAATGACCTAATTCATGAATAAACACACGGTTCAGAAGCTCTCCGTGAAGGTTATTTGCGATTGAAATAATATGGGTGGAATAATCCGATACTCCAAGCGTTCTATTGCCTGTACGGTCAATTAACACACTGTCGTGCGGAGATACGAACTGCACTCTCCATAAGTCCCCGTTCATATAAAATTGTCTTAGCATGGTTTATCACCATCCTTTTCTCAACTAAAAAGCCCCTGCTACATTTCTGTAACAAGGGCAAAATTTAATTCTTATTTGTTAATTCATCTGCTGTATCAGACGGGTTAAGTCGGTTTTCATCGACTGTCTAAGAGTCGCGTCTGCATCTGACCACATCTCTGTAAGATTACGGATAATGTCAGATGTATACTCTTTCATGGAATCATCCATTTTTCTCTTAGATTCTGTATCATTGGAATCATGGTAATGTCTGCGGTTTTCGCTGTATCTGTCATAGCTTTCACCATATCTGGACTGCTTATGGTTCATTCCATCCATTCTCATATCACTACGGTCTGGATGATAACCCATGCGGTACATATTACGCTCAAACTCTGGATTGTTCAGATACTCGTTCATCCAGTCATCATCTTCCATGTACAGATATGGTTTATATCCCATGCGACTTCCTTTGCCTTTTGGGGCAAATCTGCCGTTTGCGTAACGATACCTGTCATATCCCATGCGTCCAAGATACTTTTCTTCCTGTTCGCATTCGTCCATAGCTTCTACGATTCTGTAATCTTTATCTGCACAAATCGCACACTTTACGGATTCCATACAGTCTTTCAGATCGTCCCAGTCTTGAGCACTGAGATTGTCGAAGCCATGTGCCTTGGCTTTTTCCATAGCCCATTTTCCCATTTCCATTGCAACTTTATGCATTACAGTTCCCCCTTTCTAACAGCCTGTGTAACAGGTGTGTCTGTCGTTGGGGCTGTACCATTAATTGCTGTTAAATTGTTACTCGGACTACAAGCTGGATTTCCTAACATCTTGAATACTCCACCAGTTGCACTTGTAGCTACTCTTGTTGCGTACTTCGTTCTGGTTCTTACGCCACAAGCTGTAACCTGTGCACAGCAACGATTCTCTAGCGGATACAAAGTAGTTCCTGTTCCTATTTGAATCATTACCGGGGCGGTAATCGTAGTGGTTGTTGGTATACTTTGTGCGATCACAATGCAATACTTTTCTCCATTGGAATAACTGCCTGCCGGGAGTGTGATTACAAGATTGCCCCCTGTAAACGCAACAGCTTGGCTGATTACAAGGTGGTTACAGAGCTTACAAACATTTTTACAACTCATATTTCTACCTCTCAATCAAATAAGAGGTGAGCCGGAACCCACCTCTTAGAATTTAGTCAACCTCTAAGGGTGAGTTACTTAGCAGCAACCGTTTCCATATCCGTTGCATCCTGCGTATGCATACGGAGCCGGTACCTGAAATGCAGGAATCGGGGATGGATTGATTGAATTGATTAATCGCTGCGTCTGTGCGTTCATTTCAGTTACAATCAGCGCGGACTGGCGATCCTGAGATGCAGCACGCTTCAGATCAGAGTTCTCTGCCTGTAATGTTGCAATCTTATCATTCGTCAAGAAATCAAGGATTGCTCTTGTATTGCTGTTCTGATTGTCCAGAATATCTCTGGTATTGTTGTTCATTGTGTTTTGAAGAGCACAAGTGTTGGTTGCCAGGTTGTAGTTGATACCCTGGATAGCTTCCCTTGTTTCGCAGCAACAATTTGATAACTGAGACTGTAAAGCGTTGGTGTTCTGCATACCGGCTACGGTATCAGCGTTAATTGCCTGTTGAACACCATTGAAGCCCTGAAGCATTCCAACGTTCACGCCGTTGAAGCCACTCTGCATAGTATTGTTGAGAGCATATGTGCTGTCGCAGATACCCTGCTGAATACCTCTGATACCATTCTGAATATCGTTAAGAGCAAATCCCTCATTGATATCGGCACGTGTGGCCCATCCTTGGAATCCAGCACCATTTGCACCATTGCCACCGAAGCCGCCGCCCCAGCCGCCAAAACCTCCCCATCCAAAGATAGCAAAGATCAAGACAAGCCAGATAAGTGAAAAGCCATCACCGCCCCACATATCATTGGCGCGATTATTAGAGCCTGTAGCGGCAGCAATGTCACTAAGACTGTAATTTGAACCATTCATCATGTTTTTAGTCTCCTTAAATTTTATTTACAATAGGAGACATCCGCGGCTGTCATCCCAAATTGTAGCGATTTTGAATCACCCAATTATGGGGAAATGTTATAATCCAAGGAATTTCTGGATAATTCCGTCTGGTGATAAGTGTTTTTCATTAAATACATTTTGCTGTATTCGATGTAACTGATCTGTATCACCTTTTTTGTATAAATCCAATGCATTTTTCAATGTCGGATTATTTCCTGCAAATTTACTCATATCGTTCATCATGTTATCCACACTTCCGAACCTCTGAGAAATCATTTTTTCAAGTTGCTTTTTCATCATGGCGTTTGGGTTGAAATTCATCTCTGCTTACCTCCGTTCTGCTGTTTTGCAGCTTCCGATGTTCCTGACATAAATGTCGGGAACATATCTTTGATTCCGGAAATCTCAGAACAAACATCGTTCCGAAGCTGGTTAAACATGGACTCAATGTCAATCTGTTTTTCTTCCTGCTTTGGTTGCTGCTGTTCGTCTGGATTTGCAAGTCGGTAAACAAAAATCCTGCTTCTTCCGTCTGCCTGTAATTGCTTTTTGTATATTTCTGTTCCGTCTGTTTTGGGATAGTAGACAGGATTGCCGGACATATCAACGTCCTTTGCTTTTACAGTATCAATTCCATCCACCATTTGCCCTTGCAACATGGAAATCTGCGGAATCTGCTGCATGGGCTGTTGCATCTGCGCCTGTCCATACGGCATTGTTTGCTGATAACTATTTTGTAGCTGTGCCAATCTGTCTTGATATGGCTGTATTTGTGGTTGCTGATATGGATTTGCCATTATTGGCTGATAATACGGATAAGCCATAATATGTTCCTCCCATCCGGGATTCAAGAATCATGTCCATGTCATCCACAGACAGATGCTTTTCCCATAATCCTTCATAAGGGTTCTCTAATATAAGCATACTGTTTTCTCCTTATGCTTATATCATATAGGAAGAAGCACTATATTTGAACGTCACTATTTCGCCACATTTCCGCCATTATGCAAAGAAAAGCCCCGAATGTACATCGGGGCAACTTTGGTAATTTTCTGCTTTATTTTTTTATTGATTCGGTCTATGGTTCTGGGACTGTACTCCATTAATTCAGATGCTTCCCATAATGTTTTTTCGTCATAAGCCCGTAATCGAAATAATTTTTCTTCGCGTGAATCAAAACCTGCTTCTTGCAAGTAAAATTTTCTTTCATCTTCTGAAAAATCTGCATAATTCATATAACTCCACCGTCCTCCCTTACAAGTGGAATCAATTTGTTACATAGGAAATACACCGCTCAACATAAATCCTACAACTGCTCCCACGACTGCCGTTATAATGCATACAATAATGGCGTCATAACGTTTGCCAGGGACTGCCATGAGGATTTTTAAATTGTTGTTCATTTCATCGACTGTTTCTTTAATATGATCTAAGTCATTGCTATACAGGGCGGTCTTCTGTTCGAGCTTATTAATTCTTGAATAAAATTCTTTGTGCCTTTCAGACTGCTTTTCCTGCATATCATGAATACTTTTTTCAATTTCTTCGAAGCGGTGATTGTTAAAGCACTCATGTTCACATCCCATCGCTTTTCCTTTCTTTCACTCCCTATAAGATTTTTGCTCTTTCCCTACTTTAATGAGCAACCCTGCAATGTACCGGGAGGAAAAACACATTGCGTTCCATCCCATCTTTTTTAACTCAAACTTCCAGCAAAAGGAAAAACACCATGATTAATATAAATTTCGGTTTCGGATTCCCAACTTCTATTTACAGAAGATTCAGAATGTGATCCTTGGAACTCAGCCCCCTGCTTCACAAGAAAATAGAGGGCTAAATCAAATATGCAATCATAACATTTTTCCATGTCACTATCTATTTTTTTATCTGTATAACTTGAAGGATAGTTTCTCTTATTCTTGAACGAACGAATTGCTCGTTTTACGGCAAGAGAAATCATTTCAGGTGATTCTGTATCATCGGTCAGATAGTTTACCAAATCGTTTATAAGCTCTTCGTTCATCCAAAATCACCTACCCTTGCTGAACTAATATTTCAGAAATGATACCAGCCTTATTAGTTGCTGTCAGGGCATAGCCATTATCACTTGCAAGCTGTCTTAACTGTGGTACAGTCATATTAGACAGCTCACGTTCTGTGTATTTATGTGTTGGTTCTTTGGATTTAACACTTGCTACAGACGGTGATCGGCTGTTCTCATTGAGACTATGCCCGGTTATTCCCCCTTTGTACCGATAACGATACCGCCATTAGCTTTCGGAGCAACCGGAACGAACATACCGGACGCTTTTGTCCATACTGCAACCGGATCCTGTGTAGCCCACATGGACAGTGTTACAAAAGAACGGTTTTCTTCCTGAATGAACTGTCTGTATTCAAGTTCCTCAGGTGTCACGCCCCAGAGTCCTGTACCGAAAGAACCGTTTGCATCTGCTTCATACAGAGTAAATACATCTTCTTTGAAGTATCTGCCTGTTTTAAGAGAACCATCTGCTTTTCTGAAGCGGAATTTCTCATCGCAACGATCAATTGTGATTCCGTATTCCTGCATAAGCAGATTTGCAAGTTCCTGTTTTGTCAGAAGACGTTTGTTTGCTGCTCCCAGAACTGCTGTCTGCATAGCAGTGTTATTTCTCATGTAGTTAATCATTTTGAGAGAAGTAAGGGCCTTATTAACTACATAACCATTGTCTTCTGCTGCGGCCACCATCTTCTGGATATCTCCCATGATATCTGCTTCTGGCGTAGCCCAGTTGGCAAGTGTTACTTTTGCACCAGTCGGTACGCCGTAATCAATATTCAGATCTACATTGTTCTCTTTGACTTTTACGGCACCTGTAGAAAGGAACTGTCCTTTCATAACATTCGCTCTGGCAACAACACCTTCAAAAAGGTTAGCTGCATCATCAAATACAAAGTTTTTCAGTGCTTCATTATCCGGCACACCGTTTTCAATTGCCTGCTGTAATCTTTCGGACTGATTGATTTTTCTCTTAATAAAGAGTTTTTCAGTCAGAACTTTTTCGAAGCCCGGTCTTGTTCCGATTTCTGCTTCAGTATCAAGCGCATGAACGAATGCCACTTCTGGCAGTCTCTGTCCAGCCATAAGTCTGTAGTATTCAGCTTTCAGGTACTGGGTTTTAACATCTGGAAAAATGGTATCAAGGATACCAGGTCTTTTAACACTGAAATCCTGAGAGAAGTTAAGTCTTTCTTCCTGTGTAATTGATTCTAATACATTAAATGGCATCTGTTATACCTCCTTAAAATTCTGGGTCTGTAGTGGTTACGAAAACAATTCCCGCTTTTTCAAGTTCTGTTTTTGCGGTAGTATCGACTACTGCCGGAAGTCTCTTTTCAAGAACACGTCCTGCAACAATTACGGAAATTGGTCTCTTTACATCGTCTGTCATATCAACCTCTTCAAATACGATTCCTTTTGCACCGGTTGCATTTGTCGGATATACAGAACCTGCTTTGATGATTTTCTTAGTTCCAACGGTTTCAGCATTTGTCTGTTCTGCTGTATAGGTTTTAAGTACCAGTCCTACCTCGGATTCGAGGATATTAGGTGTGGATTCGTACTGCTCTGTTTTCATAAAAGCCATAATCTAAATCTCCTTTATTTGAATTAAATATTTACCGGTGCGTTATCGTCCGCCGGTTTGATTTCTGGGTTCATTCTTGCTGAGTATGCTTTTGCATATTCAGATGCATCACTTTTCTTTGTCTCGTTACTGTTGCCAGCTCCACCACCCGGATTAGGCGTGTTTTCAAGGGCTTCTTTTTCCCATGCAGCTTTTGCAGTATCGAGAGTTGTTTTATTTACTTCGGAAATTCCATCAACAAAAGTCTGGGCTTCTTTGAGTGCATCTTCTTCATTCATATTGGAAAATGCTTTGATTGCACCTGCGTAGGCATCACCTTGCATTCCTGCATTAGCAAAAATAGAAGTGATTTTTCCTGTCAGTGCTTCTCTCTGCGAAGTTGCAAGTGCAGATTCAAGGTCAGAAATTCTTTTCTCGTTTGCAGCTTTTTCTTTCTGGCGTTCCAGTTCTGCTTTCTCAGCGTCTGTCATATTCTGCTGTTTCAGCTCTTCCAATTCTTTTTCAAGGTCTTCCGCCTTGTTGGCTTTTTCTTGTAATGAAGCATTTTTGTCTTTTTCTTTCTTTACTTCTCCTGTAACGGAATCAAGGTATTTAGACACCTGTTCATCAGATGGTTCCTCAATTCCCATACCGATAAGTACCTGTTTTGCCTGTTCTCTTGTCATGAAATCTCCTTTCTTCCAGACCAACACACTTTGTTCACACGGTTCGCTCCGCACATGATCTGTGCCCGATTTGCGCTCACGGGCTGTTGCAATATTTTTGAGTATTAAAAAAGGAATCTCAGTTTTCCAAGATTCCTTAAATAATTGATGTAAAAACGTCTATTCTTCACCAGTGGAAGAAATTGTTGCTGATTGATTTTGAATTGATTTCTGACTAAAATCTTTAATCAATTCTTGTGCTTTCTTCATTTCTGCGTCTGGGTTTGCCAGTTCGGGATAAACAGTTCCAAGATATGGTAAGCTCATTTCATATACCTTTTGCGGATCGCTGAATAATCCACAAGTAATCAATGCAATAAGCGGGTGAATTTTATTCTTGAACAGATAATCAAGTGCCTGTGCTTTAACAAGCATGTTATCTGTTGGGTTTCTGGTGATTTTGACATCAAAATCTCTGGTAGAAATCTTGACATCATTGGAGGTTTTGCGAATGATGTTGAGAATAATTCTGACAGAAGCTTTTTCGGCTTCTTTTGTGAATGCTTCAACAAGTTTTGCATCTCGCTCTGCAAAATCCCATCCATTACGCAAATATACAGCATTACCAGTATCACCACCGGTGTTACTCTGGCGGTTTGGCATTGCTTCTACAATCAGCATATTATTGTAAATGTCGTCTTTAGCAACTTGGCTCTCCGACTGGTTTAATTCCGCAGTCATCAAGTCAACATCTGACTGAACACCGTTTCCAGCATCTTTTACAGATATTGCTCCTAGCTTGACCATTTTCAAAAATTCATTCTCGTCAATTTCACAGTTTTTGAATTTCATAAATGCTTGAACAAACTGTTCAACACCGTTTAATCTATCCGACTGATACTTGTTGATCGCATCAAATGCTGTAATTGCAATTTCGACATCAGATAAGCGGTCGTGGTTGTTCGGATATTCAACAATGGGGATTCCTCCAAAGCCATTAATGCCGCTGACGGTTACTTGTCCGTTCTTTATCTTGAAATATTGATTTGAAGAATAGCAAAGGTAATATTGCTGATTCTCTTCATCTTTCAATATTTGAACAGATAACATTGCTTTTCCTGTGTTTCTGGAATAAACAATATAAACATCTCCCGGATACGGAATAAAAATTCTAAATGGTGGTAAATCACGGTCTTTTGTCCAATCGTCTTCTCGTAGAATTGCCTTGTATGCAGTTCCTACAGCACTCTGGTATATTCCAAGCTGAATATTTCGGGCATCCGCATTTGCTTCATCCAGATAATCATTCAGCAGATCGACCTGTTCATTTATCTTTTTATCTGCTTTTTTCTTTTTGCAGACATATTGAATAGGTTCTCCATATATTTGTCCTGCCTTAAACTTGACAACTTCCAGAGCGTGATTTTCGACAACTCTGTTATTTACTTCCGGTCTCACAAGCTTTTCTCGATATAAGATTGGTTGGTCACCTTTGTAGTACCGATAAAGATAATTAATCATCATTCTGTTTCGATTATGTGTGCCAATCGTATCAGATAGAACTTGAACAACATTTTCGGTAGTAATTTGAGCTACGCCAGTGTAGGCAGTTTTTCTGCCAAAATCGCCTTGGCATAGGTCAACAAAATTGCTTTTGTTTCTTCCCACTGCCTATACCTCCTATTTTTAGACATGAAAAAAGCACCGAGTTTTCACCCGATGCTTTATACATTTTCATCATATATTATACATAATTGGAAAGTTATATTCAGTAAGAAAAGGTGTTAACTTTTGAAATTAAGCATTTCTTTTACGTAATTTACTGCTTTCCCGTGGAATTGTTTAATATATTCTTCATTGTATTCCATTTCATCTGCAATGACAGTTAGCTTTTTTCCCTCTACGTATCGTTTATACAAAAAATCATAATACTGGGGATTTTTTACAGACTCTATAATATCTATGAGTTTCTGTTTTTTATCCATAAGTTCTACCACATTATCAGCCAGTTCACGCTGTGCGTCCACCAGTTTTGCTATGGTATCGCCTATTTTATCTTGGCTTCCTGAAGTCTGAACGCGTTCAATGCCATATGCCGAAGCACTAATACTGGTGGCAAGTGATTTTAAGTGCTCAATTTCTTCCAGTTTGTTATTTATAACTTTTTCATATCGTTGAATTTGATTCAGATACTCCTTTATATCCATACTATCTCCTTCCCCAAAATGGATTCTGCATTGCCGTTGCTTTACCACCTAATGGATTTTGTATGTACTCAGCCATCATAGCCAAAGAGTCGATTCCGTCATCATGTGGTACTTTTGCCCTAGTAGTGTACGTAGTTACATTAGCCATAAATAATCCGTAATCAGACTTTGCTTTGTACTGACTTGGATGCAGAAAATAAAAATGTTTTGCTATATAGTCCGAATTTACAAGAATCTTCGTTTCTTTATTTGCTGACGTTGGTTTTGTCTCAATTTCAGCTCGGCACTTTCCGGTAATCATTTTCTGGATATTGTGTGCCACACGGTTTCCGACATTATTTGATTCGAAACGAATCTTATGTGGGTTATGTCTTATCAAAATATCTGCTGTCTTTCTATCCAAAATGTCATAGTCTGTAGTGTCATCAAACACCACATCAGGAAAGAAAAATTTATCTCCGTATTGGTATGCAATCGGTAATGATTCGAAGTCGGTTCCTTTATCTTTTGTATCACATACCGCCCATATTGCATCTGCATCTTTATCTGGAATGATAATGTATTCATCCGCGCATCCATCCGGCACGTCTTCTTTACTGAAAAAGAATCGTTTTAATTTGTCCGGTGGTAATAATAATCCCTCACGTTCTACCGGCTGTTGCTGATAAAGACAGTTGTAAGAAATTTCATCCATGGATTCTTTAGCATCATTGAAATATTTCTCTGAGAATCCATTTACCGTAAACAGAAAATTGCTCTTTCCATTTTCATCAAGTGCTGGAACTGCAATAAACCTTGCCCGTGGGTTTCCGGCATATAGTTGTTGCAGCTTTCCGATAGGGTCATGTACTGACCATCTGGTGGCAATATAAAACTCTTTGCATCCCTCAAGTCTACGGGAACGCAAGTCATTTACCACTTTTGTCCATAAGGTATCAAGTCGGTTCTTATTCAAAGCTTCTTCAATACCAGACACAAGGTCATCGGCAGTAAGGAATCTATTGCATCTAGTGGCACCAGTCAAAGAGCCATCAATAGAACGAAATGTCCATGTCTTAAATCGTCCGTTTCTTTCGAGATTGACTGTAGTTTCCTTTGCATTTGTTCCTTGAATTTCTACGTTAGGGAATATCTCATGCCACGTGTATTCCACGGGATCATTGATAATTTCCAGAACACCATCATAAAGGGAACGTGTCAGAATGCTACTGTGTGCCGAAGACAGGTTAAAGTCATTCGGGAACCATCCACCTACCAATGATAAAAAGAAATCTTCCAGAGTACTCTTGCCACAACCCGGAGGTACGCTTAATGCAAATATATCTAATTTATCATCCATCAGGTCTTGCAGTGAACCTATGATGTTATGCTGCAAGAACACATTTCTTCGTGGTTCGTAGAATCGTTCTTTCGGGATTCGGTTCTTTTCAAGGTAAAGAAGTCCGCTGTCAACCTGATAGTTCTGTGATTCCATCAACAAATACTGCCAGTACAAATCGTCAAATGAACCACTTCCTGTAACTGCTGCCTTTTTCGCAGCTTTATTATGAGCGTACCGACTGACTTTCATTGCCATGTTCTGTGCATCTGGATTATCCTTGAAAGGAAGGTCAATATTCATATTTAACAGCAGATCAAGGCAATCTTTTTGGTTTTGATAGACTGTCATATCATCATTAATGATTTGATTTAAAATTGCCCGATACCATTCAAGCGAACCTTCTGTGAATTTTTGTATAAAAATAGAGCCAGACCTCCTTCCTTCTTAGGATTTAGTCTGGCTCTCATGTGGCTCTTTGACTATTATTCACTTGCTTTGAAGTTATATATACCTCTCAATATCTTTTCCCATCTTCCAGTTGAAAATGTTCCAACCTGTTTCGCCATAAGTTCAAAGCGTATTGGAAAAATATTATCGGAGATTCCAATGTGAATTACCTTAAATGGAATCTCATTTTCTCCTACTTTCACCATAAGTGTTTCGTCATAGTCTAATCTACCAATTACATCAGCTACAAAGCTGGCATATTCTGTTTCTTGCTCTACCGTAACAAGAAACGAAGATGTTGCTGATTCATATGGCTTCATAATTGTTATTGGAATGCAAGTGTATTCTTCTGCATATACTTTGTCGTTTTCAATTTTGTCAAATATTTTTTTGCATTGTTCTGGGTGTTCTGTTCTTCTTTCTTCACACGTAGTATGCGTGTATTCTAAAAATAGTGGTTCACAGCATAAACGAATATCTCCGTTATTAAGTTTACGTATTTTACAACATTTACATTTTTCAAATTCTGGGAGTTTCATTCAATCACCCCAATCTGGAATACCTAACTCTTTGTAAGTGAATACGACAGTGTACTTCTTTCCGCATTTGTAGCAAGTTTCCGTAATAGTGCAAGTCTTTTCTTTGTCATTGCATTTCGATTCTGTATCCGAACTTTTGAACTTGCATCCACCTGTCAGAATACATTTAATCTGTTTTGTGTTCATCTTGTTCTCCTTGCAAAACTTTTCTGATGCAATCCTCAACAAGTATAAAGTCTTTATATGACATACGCATCTCGCAATTGTAAAAATGCTTTCCAATTTCATTTACAATTAATTTATAAATTCTAAACTTGGTTTCTTCCGAAAGTTCGTCCGTTTCCACAGGTTTAGTCTTTTGAAGTTCTTCCGCATCGCTGGCAACTGTTTTAATAACATCTTCATCAGGCACCTTTATAGAATCAATAGCTTTAACAATGTTCGAAGTGTTTTTCGGATATATCCCGAAAAATCCGCTGTCCATACCTTCAAAAAATTCTTTTGGACTTACTTCTGGATTATAAGAAGGCAATTTCCGATATATTGCGAAGTATTTCTCTTTTTCCTCAGGTGTAAATGCTTCTAATGCAGAGAATCCGCTTCGTTTTCGAAATACATCACATATATCTGGTGTTGGAAACGAGAACGGAACATGGAAATATTTTGTAAAAATCCCACAAGAAAGAAATCTGCGACTACCATTGGTTTCAATTTTTGAGTACGCACAATCATAACAAGTGTTCATACATTCACCTCAAACTCTTTCTTGCAGTTGCTACCCTTGCACTTCAATTTAAGATGCCGAATTTTTGTCTCTGGGCTAATCAGAAGTGCTTTCTTCTCACAAAAAGGACAACAATACCACAGTTTGCCATTGATGTTCTTTATTAATGCCCGTCCATCCCACGGCTCCGGTGGATTCATTACCTGAGAAAAATCTATCCCCTCAGATTCAAATGCTGATTTGATGCTCACGTTAATCTCCTATTCTTTTTATGTTTAATACCTTTATGTTTCCGTTTGAGATAAATCCTCATTTTATTTCTTACGTTTTTGCTGAATTGATTATTGAATTTTCTTTTTCTCTTTCTCCCGGCAATCTGTCTTATTTTGTGCTTTCCATGCATTTTAAGATAATTATTACAATACGGAACAATACACATATCGTTCATTAACGGAGAAAAATATTTTTTTGGTACAGTTTCTATCCAAGGAATATTACGTAGACGCATATTGTTTTTCACGATTTCTCACTCCTTTTCGTCCTGCAATTCTGCGTATCATAGGTTCTCCGTGCATTTTACGGTCATTGTTGGTTAAGTAAATTCCAAACACCAATTCATATAGTCTTCTTCTGTCATACGGGCTTATAAAGAAAGGAATGTCAACTTTAAATTTATTTTTGTGTCCAAATAAATCTGGCATATGTTCGTTATTCTCCGAAGAATTATCTGATATATCTTCTATTTCAGAAAGTTCTTGCAAGCTGTCGCTCTGTTCTCCAATGTAAAAACAAGGATTATTTTTCTCCCCCATATAAACTCACCCCATGAATCTTTCTCAGAGTTGCATATCGGTCAACAAGTACGTCCAACGCAGTCTGAAGCTGATTGATTGTGATGCAATCGGACTGGTGAGTACGTTTCAGGCTTTTTATCTCTTCGAGAGGTGCATCAATATCCGGAGTCATAAATTCAGGAATGGAGTTCAAATCATCCACCTGTTTCTTTAACTCTTCGTTATAATTGCGCATATTATCCAGTTTAGTCTGAATCTCATTGATTTTCTTATTTTTGTACAGAATTTCATGTTGCTTTGCTTCGCTCTCATCAGCCAACCGAACAACTTCTTCTTTCAGCTGATCTACTGTCCAATTTTTCAAATCTTCAATTCTCATGGCATCCTCCCTCAAATCTTGGTAAATATTTCCATGTCGTAGTTATCCCGGATAGCGGACACATTCTTCTGTTCAATAAATCATATGTCATAATTTACTCCTTTCCTCCCTATGTTTCATCTGACACTCGATCATCTTTGCTATATTCTCACGTTCCTGTTTTATTCCATGTCCTTGCCGGAACAATTCACATTCAAGGATTTTGCCTCACTTAGAACATTCATCTTTGATTTCTTTGCCTGCTATTCGCATTTCCATCCATCCTGTACCATTCTAGGTTCGTATTTTTTCTCAGTGTATCCTTCGCCATTGCATAAGTCGCAAGTGACTTTTATTTCTTTGTAATCATCGCAACATTCCCAGTATTGTGCGCGATTTACTCTTTCAATAATAGTTCCACTTCCGCCGCATTTCGGGCATCTATGAATTCTATTTCCTTGTATTAGACTTACAAGGTCATTAAGAGTCGTTTCTCCACCGTATACATTTCTCAGACGTATCACTTCATGAATTTTCATTCTTTATACCCTCCCAACATTCACAACTATCATCAAGGCATCTGAAATCTGCACAATATTCACTACCATAATTGCAACAGACGCCTTCTTCCAGTGCATACCATTTGCATGTACAACAATAATCTTTTTCTTCCATGCATCATGCCTCCCCTATTCGCTTTTTGGCGATATTAAAATATTCTTCATCAAGTTCCATGCCAATAAATTTACGATGTGTATTTACGCAAGCCACGCCTGTTGATCCCGAACCCATGCAGTTATCTAATACAATTTCATCCTCATTAGTGTATGTTGTGATTAAATATTCAAGAAGTGGAATCGGTTTCTGCGTTGGGTGTTTCAATTCGTTTACAGGCACGCCAGTAAAATCAAGAATATCTGTCGGATAATACTTGTTATTAAAAGCATTGGTAGCCTTATAATTTCCGTAACATTCACTTTGCTTTGAACTGCTCCCCTTTTTTCTAAATTTACCGATTCTCATATGTGGATTATACGTGCATTGCTTTTCATAAAATACGCATATGTGTTCTGTAGTTCTTAAAGGCTGTTTTTTTGCGTTCAAGAAATTTCTGGCATAATGTTTGTACCATGTCCATATATACTTGAAATTCTTGCCATTACTTGTGACAAGTTTTGCAGTAAATGGCATTTGAGAGAACAAGCACACTGCTCCATCTGCTTTAACAATTCTGTTGTATTGAGCCCAAAGCAATTCGGGTGGAATGACAGAATCCCATTTATTCTGAGTAACACCATACGGCAAATCACACAAAATCATATCTATACTTTTATCCGGAATATTTTTCATCAATTCCAAGCAATCACCTTGGTATAAATTATAATTGTCGTCCATGCTTATCTCCTTAAACAAAAATTCCAGTACACGGACTTGAACCGTAACTAGCCACCCAACGTGGAGTACTGGAAACCATTCATAGAAAGGTAAGATAAAAATGAAATCCTTCCAATGATTGCAGTTCATTGGAACGGTGCATCCGTGATTCGAACACGGACAACATTTCTGTTGGAAGACTTAGCAAGTCTCTCTGTTACCATTACAGCAATGCACCACTTAACTAACCAAAGCTGATTTTATTGTATCGTCAAAAAACCAAAAAAAACGGTGGGAACCTTATTCGCAAGAGCTACGCCCACAAGTGGAATCGAACCACTACACTACACCTAGTTCGCTCCGTATGTTTTATATTTTCTCAATTGTAATGCAGTCGTACCTTTCTGAATTGATTGTGTTTTCCATAGCCTCAATCGGATTATATCCAAGATTCTGTAATACCTGTTTAAATACTGTTACCGACTGACCACTTGCAAGCTGCACACCTTTTCTTGTAGCATCTGCATGGAACACATCATGTCTGCTGTCGACATTCCAGAAGATAATATTCGGAATGATGTATCCGGCTTTTCGGAATTTGCTTGCCATTTTGTCATAGAAAGACCAGTCCTTATTTCCACAGTAATCAATTTCCATATCAGAAATAACAACTATAGCTTTCGGCATCTCTTCTTGCGAAACGTTGTTCTCTTCAGCAATATCGAGTACTTTCTCAAATGCAGCTTTAAGGTTTGTGCTACCGCCCCAATTTGCTTTTGCAACATTGATTATTTTCTGGTGAAGTGTTTCGCCCTTTAATGTGACAATCTGTGGATTGCTAGAGAATGTCATAAACAAGTTATGATATGCACCCGTATTTCTTTCAGCGAAATATATTGCCAAACCGATTGATGTTGCCATTGGTCTTCCATACATTGAGCCAGATACATCAGCCATTATCAGTGCATTTGTTCCCTGTTCAACATAATCTGGAAGTGCTTTCCACTGTGCTTCAAGAACTTTGTTGTTTTCTCTTCCGTAAAGAATTTTCTCTACGATATCGTATGGATACAAGGTTGATGCATTGATTTTAACTTCTCCTTTATCAGCTTTATTGATAAATTCGCTGAATCCATCAGGATCATGTTTTGCAAAAGCCTTGCGGTAAATCATCATTGCACGGCTTGGAACTTCTGGATATTTAATCTCGTTCCACTTACCGGCAGACATGAGACTTTCGACAACACCTATCTGCTTTCTCATACTGCGAATGATTCTCTTAAAGTTGTAAACCGGATAGCCTAACTTCTGTGCAGTCAGAATTCCTAATTTTCTAGTCTCTGTGCTACTTGCATCAGCAGTTTTAATCCATTTAGCAAGCAGAGAAATTGTTTTGCCCTCATTAAGGTTCTTCAGATCTTCCTCGAACTGATTTTTCATGGTCTTCCACATATCATCTTCCAGTGGCGTTCCAATCAATTCATAAAGATCATCGTATCTTCCAAACACTCCAATCAAATCAAGATTCGGTCTAAGTGATTCTGGATGATGTTCCGCCATATAACGAATAATGGTTCGGAAAGTTTTTCTTTCTCCAAGTCCGCAACGAATATCTCTTGCATAGAAAATTATCTTTGTTGCAAAAAGTTTGTCCTGTGCATACGCTTCTGAGAACAATGTAGTGATTCTATTCTCGTCGGCATCTCTTAATGCACCAATAGTTCCGAATAGATCAAGCCTTGCATCACTTGTGGTATTCAGCGCAACTGCGCCATTTTCGGTTCTTATGAATTTGCCTTCCTCTTTCATTGCGTTTGCGAAATCCATATTCTTCTCCTTTCAGAACACAAGAAATAAAATGAATTATAAAATATTCGCCTAAGATTTTATTTAAGGAATAATTTGCTGTAAGTGTCCCATAATTTTTTCATGATGCTTTTGGTTTTCATAATTAGCAGTTATGCCCAGATGAATTGCTGTAAGCATCACATAATTGCCCCAACAGGATTTGAACCTATAAAATTATTTGCAGTAAGGAACACAGACATGTTCCGTCGGTTTCCCACAACCGACAAACTGGGGCAGTGGGAGAAGATGGAATCGAACCATCCGAACCACAATGGCAACAGATTTACAGTCTGCCCCGCTACCTCTACGGAATATTCTCCCAAAACCCGGACACCCCGGGTTAGCAATATGTTTATCGTGTTATGCTTTCCACTAGACTGTTTTATGCTGTGTCAGCCACACAGAGTTGTTTCGGATATTATTATGCCTTTTGGAGCTATTTTATGTTTCTTGAAAACTCCCTTGCCATCAATGCGCGCTTGTGATGGCTTATTGAAACTAAGAAACATTCATCGGACGGGAAATCAGATCAAACACAAGCCTATGCCGTTACATATCTTTGCTCATTCTGATTCACATACGCTCATCCGAAAGTTTTTTCTTCCCATAAAACGGATGGGTAGCATACGGAAGAAATGGAAATTCTGAGATTCGAACTCAGGACTTCCCGGTTATGAGCCGGGCGTTCTAACCACTGAACTAAATTTCCTGAGTAGAAAATATTACCAGCACCTCAAAGCCATATTTTCTACTGTTGCGATTCTTTGCCGCCAGTCGCAACAAAGGCTCCCTTTTTTGGTTTTGCTGTCACCTATACGGGGATCCCATCCGGGACGTTTGAAGCCCCTTTGAACAGCTCCGTTGAGCTAGATGGGTATCGGAGGGTCTATGTGAAATAAACCATTGCCAGGTACATGCGCAACCTGGCAAACGGGGCTAGTGGGATTCGAACCCACACATGGCGGAATCAAAGTCCGTTACCTTACCTTTTTGGTGATAGCCCTAAAATCTTTCTCCCACTCCGCACCATCACAAAAGCAGGAGAAAGAATTGTGTGTGATATAATTACTATTTCTGTAATGCAAACAATATATGTGGAGGAAATCAAATTTAATATAATCGACTACAGAAATTTTTTAACGCTAAGTCGGATGTAAAGAATATTTGCTTGCGTACCGCTCCACAATCGGGTAAGCGTATCCTTCCGGTTTAATTATAGGTTTAACCCGTTCTATGATAAAAAACGGAATAATCCTCGTAGGAAATGCTAAAAGCATATTTTTACCTCGCTGTACAAATTAATATGGTATTCAGAATGAGTCTAATTCCAACACTGCAAAGAAGAAAGTAGAAAACATCGGTATTTTCTGCCCGTTAATTTGCGTCATGAGGAATGCAGCCAACGTTGTGAACACTATTATGTTGATTGCTACAGCGATGATCGTTAATGGTAATCTCATTTTTCCTCTCCTATCATAAAATTAAGTATCTTCTCTGCGATTTCTTCTTCCGGCTCAAATGGCAAGCCGCAATAATTATAACGCTCTAAAGCCGATTTTAGGCTTGCTTTGAATCCACGGTAAATTTCCCCGTGTTGTAACAGTTCATGCCTTAAAACTGAAATTGCATCAGTAATTGATTTAGAAGTGAAACTGATTTGTGTCAGGGCTTCCATTTGAATATCTGGTTCTGCCATCAATTCAAGACTAAATGTTGGAACTTCATCAACTGAAACATGAAAATCCACTGATTTCACTCTTGGAATCGTTTTACCATCAATAAGGCATTTAGTTCCAGCCCAATCATACGATTTAGGGTTCACAATTCTTACAACAGGCATCTACACATCCCCTTTCTTGTGCATTGCAATACGCTAGAAGATGTTCTGTAATCTCTTGAAGCTGATTTGTGTCGTACTTTGCAAAGGTCTGCGGTTCTTTATCATGCAATGGTGACAATGTACCAAATTTGCTAGGTTCAACAGTTATCGTTGCATTAATCAGCATGGACGCCACGTCAATTGGTTCGTCTGGAAGCATTAAATCGCCCTGGTTCTTCTTACCACCGATAACACATTCGATTCTGTCGGCTCTTACCATTGTGTAATTTTTTATTTTATTAAAATCCGGTTTTTCGTCCGTTAAGATTGCTTTTCCATTTTCAGTGTATACATAATAAACTTTCTTGTTACTATTCATGCTTCCTCTGCCTCCCCAAAATATTTCTTGTATAATTCATAATCGTTTTTGCCAATCAGATCTTTGACTCTGTGTGTTTTTTCCATTCGAAGATTGCTATACACAAAAATTGTTTTAGTAACCTGTATGCGGCATTCGCCAACATCAGTTATTCCACTTTCAGTTTCGATTCTTTCTTCAGCTGAGAACCAATGCCTATTCGGAGTTAAGAAATAAACCCTTTGCGTGCTTACTCCAAACGAGATATATTCCAAGCTTGATTCGTCCGCAAAAATCCTTTTTGCCGTTTCTGTATCGTACAACATTTCATTTTCAAGAACAGCTTTCTTGTGATGATATTCATATACCTTGTCATGCATTAAAGGTTTTTCAAGCGGATGTGTCTCAAGTTTTTCCTGAAAGCCTTTTTTATTTTTGAAAAATTTTTCAAGCAAAGACATCTGTCTACCTCTTTCGAAAATATTCTGCCAGTGCTTCACGGGTAATCTGTGATATGCTTTTGCCGGTCCGGTTCTTCTCAGCTATGAGCTTTCGTTCTAGCTGGTACGGCAACCGGATGCGGATGGATTCGCCTTGACAACCTCTATTCTTCGTCATAGAATATCTCCAATTTTTTCAACTCCTTAATTGACATTTCAGCGTTATACGAGAGAATCTTTAACGCCATATCGCTCACCATTTTCTCTTCTAATGTCACATCTCTTTTGCTTTTTATAGCGGAGCAACTGATAACTGTAATATTTGCTCCAATGTCGCTTGTTATGGTTCTCCATTGTTCAAGAATTTCTTCCTGCTCATCTCCAAGTTCTTCAATAGACCAAATATATAACTCATCGGAATCAGACAGAATTGACATCATTTTGTGGTATTCATCTCTACTGTTTTCGGAATCTGCGTAAATCGTAAATATCCCTTTGTGAAACAAAAGCTCACGTTTAATATTAATGTCAATTCCAAATCTTACTTCTCTTACATATCCAATTTTCATTTTATATACCTGTCTTTCCTGGTGTTGCCTTATTTCTTCTGGCAGAGAAACCATTAAGGCTTACGGCTTGTTATGTTGCAATCACTATTTTTGCCATGTTGAGGGATTGTTATTAAAAGGGCGTTTTTTAAATTTTGGGGCGGTCGGGGCACTCATTAGGCCGTTCGGGGCATCCATATACACCCCCCCTCTCGGGTCTGTCTCTGGTGACGCTGACCGGGCAACCCTTTGCCCCATGGGTTCCCGTTGTCCCGGTCTAAACGATGCTTTTCGGATGCCTTCGGCAGTGATCAAGGAAATTATAATGCATATCAATTTTCAGAATATTACATCTATTTAATAAACACTTGTTTTTTAAATAGACTGCTATACATCATGCACAAATTCAACTGTTATATATGTGCATATTTACTAAATACTGCCATGTCTACCGCTTTTCGGTCTGTTTGTTCGCCATCTGCGTACATTTCAACAATCTTGTGTACGTTCCACGCTGTTATAACTCCGGCTTTTCCATCTCTGGAAGTTCCAGAACGTCCTTGTATTTATCCGCAATCTGCTGCGCTGTCTGCTGTGGTATGCCCTGTTGTTGTCCTACTGGAATTGGTGCCGTTTCCGCCATGCCGTAAGCAGCTTTTGCAACGAATATCAAGTTGGCATTTGTGCCGGCCTGATTATTGAGCCGGTTAATCGTGCAATTCTTGCAAATATCGAACCATTTTTTTACCGTGTCGCCATGTGGCGAGGCGGTTCTGTATTGCCCATTCATCCAACATGTAAAAGTTCTACGTTCTATTCCCACTAAAAAGCTAAATACTTCTAACGTCGGTAGCACTCCATATCTAGTGCATATTCTGACATATATATTAAATATACTGTCTAACAGTTCTATGTTATTATTACTAGGTTTCTGTATTCTATCGGCTATATAAAAAATCATATCTACGAAACTATCAGCAATAACAGATCTATATTCTTTCTGTGTATCATAATCTTCTGGCGATACCTGTAATACAGTGCTTATATATTCATCCACAAGTCTACATATATCACTCTCATATACTTCAATTCCCTGATCTGTTATAACTGTATTATTATTCTTCACTGTATCACCTCGCTTTACAACGTTAATCTATAAAAATATTGCAAATAAAAAAGCACAGAAAAACATGTGAGCCATTATTTCGGCTCCTGTTATCCTGTGCAAAATGCGTTAAAAATATATTCTGTTTTCGTGTCTATTAACAGTATTAACATACAAGTTGTTGTTCTGTCAACTATTTTTTAAAATTTCTAGTTAATCTCATACAACAACATATACTATATCTATGTATATTATTATACTATATCTCTATATACTGTATATAATTATATATATTAACTCTAACCTTAGGGAATCTATGGAGGGATAATACAGTAGTGTACTGGTAATCTATTAATATATAATATATATATCCCTATTAGGCACATAAAAAGCCAGACCTTCCGGCGCTGATCCGGTCTGATCTGGCTGTAAATTATCGTTATTTTTTTCGCGTCAGCTGCTCCAACTATCCCTCCATGAGTTCCCCGCGGCCGTCGTTGCCGTGAGTATATCGCACTATCGAGTCGAAAGTCAAGTGCAAAAAAATATAATTTTCCTCTTGACAACTTCGTGCGTACTGTGTTATATGTGTTATAACAGCTTCGGCGGTTGGCTGTTAATGGGCGTATATTATGCGCTATCTCTCCAAAAGCCGCCACAAAAAAAGCATTATAAAAGTCCCGGGATAATTTCCTAGGGCTTTTTTAAATTCATATTTTTTACATTGACATTATATAATTTTTATGCTATATTCAAAAAGCTACATGCTATTCAATTTATTGAATGCATTTCTATGAAAAGAGTGACCAACAACGAATATTGGTCACTCTTTTCGTTTTCTGTCTTCAATTTTTGCTGTTTTTCTTCTAACATTTGGATCCATTTCTCGTAACAGTTTTTACAATGCATGGCACTGTTATGCCGGCTCTTTTTCTTTCTTCTTCAAAAATTTTCTCTACCTGTTCAATATATCCAACATGCCTTGCTTGAACTTCACGAGTGTCTACATTAAGGCATTCAATTTTATACGTTCCATAACTTTCTTCACTAACGTTATATATTTTATTTCCGATTCTTTCAATGTAGTCTGTCCATCCATTTACTCTAATCATTTTTTTCTCCTGATCCGCCCCTGTCCGGGGCTGTGTGATTGTTTTCTTTAACTGTCTTTATTATAGCATTTATTAAACTATGCGTCAAGTACTTTATTAAACTATTCTATTATTTTTTCATTCTTTCCAACTCTTTTGTGATGCATTCCAGAACGAAAGCAGACATCTTAACGCCTTTGAGTTCGGCTGCTCTTTTGACGTCTTCTTTTGTTCCTTTTGGTGCCATTACTGTAATTCGATCATAGTTATCTTTCTGATATTGTGCAATATAAGAAAGTTCTTTTTCTTTCTCTTTAAATGCCATTTGTTAGCCCTCCTGTTATTATTTTATTCAATTATACCACTTATTAAACTATGCGTCAATTATATAGTGCTGTTTTGGCTGTTGTTTTTTTCTCTTCTTATTATAAGGAACTAAAAAAACATAAAATAAAAAATATGGTTTTTTATTAAACTATGCTATTGACATCGTTATTAAACTATGCTATTATAATATCAACGAAAGGAACAAAAGAAACAAACAACCGAACGCCCCGAACCACTCAAGCCAATGAGGACATAGGAAAGCCGATTCGATTAATTGAAAAATTCTAGTTCCATTTACAGAAAAATAAAAAAGCCCGGCAGACTTCCAAACCAAACCGGGCACCAATCAAAAATGAAAGGTAGTCCCATTATAACAGGGGCAAAGGTAAAAAGCAATGAAAAATAAATATACAAAGTACTTAAACTGGGCGGTGTTCGCAATGATCGACCGCAGTACACAGGATGACCGTAAAAGCAAAATAAGCGTTGCCGGTTTATTCTCTTATCCGGCAAATGCTGAAGACTTTATAAAAACTCTTCCGGCCGGTCATAAATGGTATATTTTAGATTTTGATCGCTTAGAGCGGTTCGAAGAATTTTACAATTATGTTCAGGACATCAATAAAGAGTATGGAGAACGCGCAATATTTCATATTAATGATGGGGGATTTACTGTTGATGAATTAAATTGTTTTCGTTATATCCTTGATATCTGGACAGATACAAAAATTAAATAATTGCCCTCCGGCGGCGGTCAAGCCGTAGCCCCAACGCAACCGCCGGACTTAAAAAAATAAGAAAAGAGGTAAAACAGCTATGACACAGAAAGAATTAAAAGAAATGTACATGAGCATTATCAAAACAGAGGTCTGGGAAGATGAACACATGCAAAATTTTGCAAAGAAAAAATGTGCTTATGTGGTTCAATTTTCAAATGGAGATATTACAGATATTGAAAAACCATCTATAAAAAAGGACTTTTGTTTTGGTGCTGGCTCTTATGGTACTTGCACCAATGAAGAAATGAAAAACGCCGAAAGTATGGCGGCATTAGCCCGAAAAAGTGAGCAATATTTTAAAGAACAAAATCTAAAAAAGATTGATTCTAATATAGAGGATCTCGAAAAATGTTTGAGTAGTTATGAATATGAATGTTATACATATACTCATTATATGGGACAACCAGACGACAGCAAATTAAAGGCTTTCACGGTGGTGAGAACCGGATATAATCCAGAATTTACCCCGATGCGTTGGATTAATTGCAAGGATATAAAAAAGCTTGATGAGGACGATATCCAGAAAATTATTGACGGCTTTAAAGAAGTCAGAAAAGCATTTAAAAAACGGATTGACACATATTTAAAAAGATACGGAACAACAAAAGTAAATTCTTGGTCGTATATCTGCGATTAACAGGCCGGCAAGCGTACCGGGGAGCATTTCCCCGGCGGCCTTTTAAAATAAAATCAGGAGGATTAAAAACATGAAAAAATTAACATTAGTAGAATACGGATGTGCAGGAACAGGCTATAGAAACGGCTCAGACGTTCCAAATTGCAGAGTTCGCGCAGAATTTGATACATTGGACGGCCTGCACATTATTGCGGATTTTGGAAGCTACCAGAGACGCGACGCAAATAAAAAAGGATGTCCAGTGGTACAGCCTAACGCCTTACATATCGACGGAACGTATTACGACGCTGAAGGCTGCGGACGTTCTTATGAATATAGGCTTGCACAAAGGGACTTTGATTTCACCCGCTTCGATTTCACAAAGTCCGGAATCTTGTCCTTTGTGAATGAGGTAACCGGAGAAAACTATACAGAAACCGAGTTTATAAAAAGGATTTAGGCTTTTTTAATCAAATAAAACAATTTCGGGCGGGGCTTTCCCGCCTGTTTTTCTAAATATGGAGGGTTTAATAATGAATAAAACAATTATATCTTTTGCAAAAAAATACAATATGGAATATAAAGAAATTCAATTTATGTACGGTTTGACGGGGTATAGGTTTGACTTTAGCTTAAATGATTATAATACAATGAGCTGGTGCAAATCCATGTTATCCGCTCATAAAAATTTAATTGTAGAATCTAACATTTATACAATGTGCGTAACGGTCTATAATCGCCAGGAAAAAGAAAAAGCATGTGCTTTTTATGAACTGGTAAAAAAGTTGCATGATATTTTTAACTTAGAATATCACGAAACAAAGGACGGCAGCCGGGCATATGATAAAGTTGTTGACTTTGTGTTGTTGCATCCGGAATACAAAAAGCTTTTGACAGCATTTATAATTAATTTTTTTACCGCTTCCCGGTATCCAGTCCGGCGGTACGTTCATGACGTGCAAGCGGTTTTCTTTGCGTTGCTTTGTTATATTTGCCTTTTAACGGCTTTTAATTGCTTCATGGTACATTTTACCGGATACGGCTATAAAATCATTTCTAGGAAGTTTTACACAATCAATTAAAAGGATTGACGGCAAAATATAACAGGCGTATTATGATTATATATGTCAATGTGGATAAGTGCCGGATTGGATTCTGTACAGTTTATGCAGCTGTTGTCGGTTTCGTTATCCTTACAAGCGCTTATTTGGCGTTTTACAGCCGTTTATATGCTTACATGTGTATTTTATCGACTGTAATTATTAAATTGATTCTAGGCACGTTTACGGGCTTTATAATGGCATCAAGTTATTATATTGTGTTTCGGTCGATTGCCTTATAATGTTTTAACGCTGTATTTTGACTTTTAAGCCGTTTTATATCGTCACCCGGTAAAGTATAGGCTTGTGCCGTTCGAATTGATTTTAGGTGCAATTATGCAATTAATTACAATGTTTCTAGCATATCGTGTGCATCGGATGGCGGCACGTTTTGCCGCGGATATATTCCTTGATGCATCATCACTTTACTATGAAGTCTCACGAGTGCCAATTTTCACAGACATTCAAAAAGACCCGAAGCATGGATTTTGAACGAAAAAAATCATTTTTCCATGGATACGGGTCGTTTTATATTTTTCATTTATTTGTAATTTTGTACAAATATTTTTATAGCATCTATTCTGGGACTGTGGAAAATGTAAAATTATTTCAACTTATTTAGATGATCTACTTTACCAGTGCTTCTTTTCTTCTTTATTGCGGTTCCGCTTTTCATCCTCTGTTCTCGTTCTTCCTGTTTTCTGGTCTTCGATTTCTTTCTCAATGAGTTTCCAGTACTATACCCCATATTTTCCCTCCTTATCCTTGATCTTCTGACTTCTGGTCTTGAAATTGATGATTTCCACGTCCGTATTGAGTTCAGGTGGTATTTTCCCTACAACGATAACTCGAAGCGGTTCTATGTGTCTTTCCATTTCTTTAAAGCCTATACAGAATTCTTCTCTGGATGCTCTGGATTTAATTCTTCCATTGGTGCAACATGCTACGGTGCTTCTTTTTGGCACACCATCAAAAGCCCAGTCATAGCAATACTCTGGCGGTATGCTTACGTTCGGAATAACTTTAATTCCGTTCATGCTGAGATAATGAGACAATGCATGATTACGGTATTTCTGATAGATATTCATTGCAAATGGCATCCCATTCTCTCCCACTGTCATAGAAAAGTCAGGGCCGATCACGCTATGGAAACATTTTAAATGTTCCAGGTATCTATCTGGATTATTCCAAATTTTTTCAAATTCGTAGTCGTGGATGTAGAAATTCACCGTCAGCTTGCGGTGATTCTTAATCTTCAAACTGAAACTATCCTTGAAATCAACCGTATCTTCTCCCGGATGCCCTGTATATCTATCTAACATCGGTATCTGATATTTTCCGTCCAGTTCTGCTCCTATAATCATGTATTCTCTCATTACATCATATGCGGTATGACTATCTCCTAATGCTTTCATGCTTCGTTCCTCAATCATTATTACTGCGGTTTCGCTCCTTAAAATTTACTCTTTAGTAATTAATCAAAAAGCAAAGAAATATGTGTATTTTACGGGCTCTTTGTGTCCCGGAAAGCTGCGTAAAGCTCTGTAAAATGTAGTGCTTCGTTCCGTGAATATGGGGTTAAATAAGTTCACCGAACAACGCATACTTTTTCCACTAACAAATGACATTTCTGTCGTAATTCCATCTTTCAAATAAAATACCAGCTTTGCTTCTTTTTCGCCTATTGGATTAACAACTATTTTTTTCAAAAAACTATCTACAACTGTCTTGGTTATGTCGTCCGGGCTGATTCCATCAAGCTGTTTTACGGAATGTGCAATCGCTCTGATTTGGTTTTCTATCGGAACAATATCATCCTGTATGGTTGACAGTTTTTCAATTTGCTTCTTGTATTCTTCAATTTGAGTTTCTAGTTTTTGACTCTTTTCAATGAATACAGCATCACTAATAGCTCCGTCCAGATTGTATTCCAGTAGCTTATCACTTTTGCGTTCAGCGACATTTATTTGCTTTTCGAGTCTTTTAATTTCAGTTGATGCATCTGCCTGGTTTATGGATGAATGATATATTTTAATGAACTTTTCGGCAATTTGTTCAATATCACCAGAAGATTCACAAATTAATTTCGCAATAACTTCTCGAAGTTCTCCGTCATCGATGTAAAAAGAATCACAGCTTGCAGCACCTTCTTTTATTTTCCTACTGCAAACCCATTTAACATCTTCTTTTCCTCGAAGTGTTCTTTGTTTAAGCCAATATGATGCGCCGTCATTTCCGCAAATAAGCATCCCTGTGAACACGTTTTCACTCTTTTTGATAGATGTTCTACGGGTTTTTACAATCTCGCCACGTGCATCAATATATTCGTTTGCTTTTTTCCACACTTCTTCGTCAACGATTTGTGGAACATGGCTTCCGTCATCTTTAAACATCACCCATTCTGATTCTGGAAGAAACTCCTGCTTTTTGGTGAACATATCAACAATCTTAACTTTACCACCGGCATAATATCCTTTATACTTTGGGTTTCTTATAATGTGGCGAATAACATTCCTGTCGATTTTACCGCCTTTGTAATTGCGATAGCCCATGTTGTATAATTTTTTTTCTAATTGAGGCGTTGTCCATTCACCGGATGCATAGTCTTCAAAAATCATTCTAACCATTTGAGCTTCAGATTCATTTATCGTGAGTTTTCCGTCTTTTTTGTCGTACCCGTAAATCCTAGAGTTCCCAAGGACAACCCCGTTTTTAATAGATTGCTTGTGTCCAAATTTAACACGGTTAGAAAGCTTTCGGACTTCATCTTGTGCGACGCCAGCCATGATCGTCAATCGAAGTTCGCTGTCTTCATCAATGGTGTTGATGTTGTCATTCTGAAACCACACGCATACGCCCCAAGAAAGCATTTGCCTGGTATACTGGATACTGTCAAGTGTATTTCTGGCAAAACGCGTGATCTCTTTTGTGATAAGCATATCAAATTTCCCGTTCTTTGCATCTTCAAGCATTTCTTTGAACTGCTCACGATGTTTGGTTTGTATGCCAGATATGCCATTATCAATATATCCTTTAGCAAACTTCCAGTTTCTATTGCTTTTAATGAATTCTTTATAATACTGGGTTTGGTGTGCAATGGATACCTGCTGATCTTCGGAATCTGTACTTACACGAGCGTAAAAAGCAACTCGTAAATTCAAATCATAAATAGAACGGGTTCTTAGTCTTTCTCTTGTATGGTATATGTTCATTTCGATTCTCCTTCAAAAAGGAGCGAAACCATTTATATTATACTCCATACAATGATTTCGCTCAATGCTTTTTAACATTTATTTATTTGCGTGATGATTTTTGTATATACTTCTCGACTTATTATACCTTCATCATATAATCGCTTATTTATAATCAGCATAACTGTCTTATCGGTCACATGACATCCCTCCTAATTCACAAAATCAAAAATATTCATCTGTCCTTGTATTTCTTCTATTTCATCTTTTGTAAAAAATTTGCAGGCTGTCCAATTTGGATTCCAGTCAGCATCCAGTTCGTAATTTAAGCATTTGCATCTTTTAACGTTTTTAAATATCGCGCATTCAAAACATTGATGTTCATAGTTCGTACCGCCCGAACGCTTGTACATTTCGCTGATTCTTCTCATAGGCTGATGTCCTTCCATAATTCCGGGCATCTGGCAAAGTCATGCTCGCATTCTGTATATATGATGCATTTGTGGCAATCATGCCTACCAATTTGCTTTGCGTATTGTCGTATTACTTTCCTACATATAAGCACCAGTTCTGGCGTGATATCTAACTTTTCGTCTTTGCCCTCCATACTTTTCTCCTTTTCTTTGTTGCTGCATATTCAAATTTGCCTTCTTTTACGCAATCTCTTGGGTCGCATCCTCGACTATGGCCGACCATAAAAATATAATCGCACGTTTGCATTTTCCCTGATGTGCCGTTTGATTTCGGATAGAACTTGCAGTCTGTACATTGACGATTAGTCAAATTTTGAATTTCTTGTGGTGTCAATTTTCTCCACGGTTTACGCTTGTTTTCCATTTTCACCGCCTTGAATCTTTTTGATAAGTTCCTGTTTCATTGCATCCGCTATGTGTTCCCTGACTGATTCTTCAGGAAAAGGGATTTCCAATGATCGCTCTAAAATTCTGTTCGTAATGCGGTCATCATATTTCAATCGGGAAATAGGATAATTACTTGTGAAAATTGTGGTTTTCTTGTCCACATACCGACCATTGATGATTCCGTAGAATTTTTCATTAATCCAATCTTTCCCAGATTCCGCACCAAAATCGTCAATAATCAAAATATCCGCGTAAGTCAAATCACTAATCAGCTTATTCTCTGCGTTTTTTCCTCGTTCTCCCCATGTTGACTTTATCTCATCGAGAATTTTTAGGGATGTTGTGAATTTTACCGATTTCTGATGCTTTTCTATCATCTCATTTGCCATGCTGCATACAAGCCTTGTCTTTCCAGAACCTTTAGTATTTGAATATATGTACAGCCCAATTCCCTGTTTCTGCATCTGTTGGATATTTTCGAGCCAATATTTAACAGCTTTTGCCGCCTGTATGAATATTTCCTTACTTTCTGGAAGTTGATACACGCTGCTTTTCATATTTGAAAATCTGCATTCCTTGTACATATCCGGCATTTCAGCAAATTTCAGCTGGTTCTGCAAAATCATCTTCTTTCTGATTCCGCAATGGCATTCTTCACAATATGGAATGCCATTATTGTCCCTTGACCATATCCAACCAGAACCGCCACAATCAGGACAATCAGTCTGCAAATGGAGTGTCTGAGATTTCACTTCCTCCGCATTGTTCAAATGGGATAAGCGGTTTGACATGTCTTTGAGCTGTTCTAGTGGTTCCATGTTGCCCCTCCTTGTTGTAGTTTCCTTCCAACGTCTTAAGGAAATTATTTGGTTTAACAAACCAGTCAAATGTTATCATCCAACCTCTGTTATTCTCTCCTCGAAGAAAATCACTGTTGCGGACGTTGTTGATTGCATTAAGGACTTCATCAATTCCGTATTCGCGGATTCGCCCTTTGAGTAACTGATATCTTTTTGATGATGGTTTGATATCACGTATCGGATTGATGCCAACTTCCTGTAATTTGTTCCATTCCTCGATGACACGTCGGACATCAGTCTGACATATAGTATCTTTAGATACTATTAATTTATTATCTTTCTCTTTATCTATATCTTTATCTAAACCTATATCTTTCTCTGCGTGCGTCTTTGTTGCGTCTTTGTTGCGTCTATTGTGCGTCTGACGGTTTGAACGCTCTATTAATTTGGTATCGTCAATAACATTTCCGTTTGCTAATGAATAGCTTCCATTCTCTTTCAAAAGTAACATCCTCTTTTCGTCAATATATGAAGTTTCCGTGTATCTATCTCTTGACAATGTGTTATGCATTCGCCAGTGCTTGATTACTATTACACCGTCTTCAAACGTAAGAACGAACCTTTTTGCAATCAATAATCGCAGGTCGTCTTCGCTTGCTCCTGTGATTTTCATTATTCTTTTTGGATTTCCAATGAATCCATCATCGTCAGCCCTCATATTCAAATGAAAATATAAGCATTGCGTTGTTGCCGGCATATCCAAGAATGCGTCACTGTCAACAATTTTCATGGTAAACATTCGTTTCTGCGCCAATTCTAAAATTCCTTTCTCCAATTCCTGGTTTTTCAAAAGTGTTTATTTTAATTCAACTTCAATTCCATTGATTTTCAGTTCTC
>ERZ836358.243-NODE-243-length-72916-cov-25.686760_pt1 | contig 72916 bp, 71 predicted proteins | sample MGYA00519942_ERZ836358 | MGnify/ENA primary metagenome ERZ836358 (study PRJEB31850, sample SAMEA3708798) | human gut metagenome | biome: human gut; feature: human-associated habitat; material: faeces | place: China | collected 2014 ...
TCTGTCTTCACCCTTCCCGCTGCTCCCGCGCAGCGGAAAGGATGAACAATGAAAACACCTAAGACCCCTATCGAGTTCGACTACGACCTCTGGACTACGGAGGACGGAAAGTGCATGGTGCGTGTGAAAAGCACGGGAGAAGTGACGGAGGTTGACCGTAAGGTCATGAAGATGCTTCGTGCGGAAGAGAAGCGGATCCGTCGCTCAATGCCAGCCTCAAAAGATGACGGCGATGATGAGACTACAACATTGCTTTCACTTGATACCCGTCCCGAGGATGAAAGCAGAGAGGCTCCTTGGACGGAGGATCCATTCGACTTCACAGAAGAAGTCGCTTTCAAGGAAATTGAGCGGAGGTTTTATGCCTCGTTGACCGAGATTCAGAGAGAAATATACGATTGCGTTATATTCGGAAAGGTCAGACCTTCCCAGTTTGCAAAGTCAAAAGGTGTCTCTGCATCAAGCGTTTCGCAGCATATAGGAGCAATCAGAAAACGAGCAAAAAAATATTTCAAAATTTCTGAGAGTGGTACTTAAAAATCGGCTCAAAAATGTCCGTTGTATAGTAGAGGGGTTATTCAGACACCACCTCACCTGTTCCTTGAAAACTGAATAGTTCAGTGCTGCGGATCTTTCCGCTTCTGCGAAGCAACACAGCTTCCGACGCCAAGACCTCCCGAAAGGGAGTGAGCGACCTCCGGAGAGCTATAACAGTCGTGTGGTGCGGCTGCTTGCGACGATGCAGATGCCGGGTATAATGATACTTCCGTCTTTTCTTTGAAGGGGCGGCTCGGAGCGATCCTCGGAGGGGTGAGAGTCCCATGATACCGATTGACCATTGGTAGTCCGCAGCATTCCCTATTCGGCAGGGGCGCGAGCTGCAAATATGCCGGAAGTAGAACACTGTGAAAACGTCCGAAAGGACTTATCAGTGAATACTATGGGCAGCGGTCCTCATGACTGCTGCCTATCAATTTGCTGATAAAGTGTTCTCGCGGCTTAACGCATAAGAAGGTAAATATTGGGCAAGAATACTCGTGAAAAGGCGGTGATGTTATGGAGAATGAGAGAAGCAGAAAAGAACTTCTCGACTCCTTGGTGGATATTCGGGACGTCAAAATTGACCGTTCCATGTCGGTAGAAGATCGGATGAAATCCTATGTGGAGCAGATCAAAAATCCCTATATGTTTAAGGTCGGCAACACGGTAGTTAGGGTTTCCTACGCAAATACTCAGGCTACGATCAATGACAATTTCGTAAATCTGCTTGCAAGTATGTGAGAAAGCCGTCGGATAACCCCAAAAGAATCTTTTTTGTGAACAAATCTGAAAAGGCTGGATAATTGCTTTGGACTGTGCTATAATAAGCATGGACAAAATCAGCGAAACACCACTGCTACTTTAGTTTTCGGGTTATCAGACCGGAATAAAGTAAGGAGTGGCGTTTTATGCTGAAATTATCTTTGGATAAAGATTATAAAGCCGCCATCTACCTGAGATTATCAAAGGAAGATGGCGACTTTTCTATTTCCGGCGAAAAACTTGAGAGTGACAGCATTTCAAACCAGAGAATGCTCATCAAGGAATACCTCAAGAAGCACCCGGAAATTACCGTAGTAAAAGAATACTGCGATGACGGCTTTACCGGCGCAAACTTTGAGCGTCCTGACTTCAACAGAATGATGGAGGCTGTCCGCGCTGGCTTGGTTGACTGCATCGTGGTGAAAGACCTTTCGCGTTTTGGTCGTGAGTATATTGAGGCTGGTGACTACATCCAGAAGATATTCCCCCGCCTCGGTATTCGCTTTATTGCAATCAACGACAACTATGACAGCGCACAGCCCGGAGCGGCAGACAACGAGCTTGTCCTTCCGTTCAAGAACCTGATGAACGATTCCTATTGCCGTGACATCTCCATCAAGGTCAGATCAAACCTTGATGCGAAGCGACGGAACGGACAGTTTGTCGGCTCTCGTGTGGTCTTCGGGTATTTGAGATCGCCGGATAACAAGAACCTGTTGGTGATTGACCCTATTGCCGCACCGGTTGTGCAGGACATCTTCAAGTGGAAGATAGAAGGATTATCTCCGGCACAGATTGCAGATCGGCTCAATGAGAACAATGTTCCTTCGCCAATCGAGTATAAAAAGGCAAACGGCTCGAAGCAGCGTACCTGTTTCCAGACAAAGAAGGTTGCTCTGTGGAGTGCTGTTGCGATCTACCGGATTCTCAAGAATGAGGTCTATGCCGGAACGCTGGTGCAGGGTAAAACCACATCTCCCAATCACAAAGTCAAGAAGACCGTGGTAAAGCCGCAAAACGAATGGTCGCGGACAGAAAATGCCCACGATCCGATTATTGCCCCCGCGCAGTTTGATCTTGTCCAGAGGCTCATGATGGATGATACCAGAAGCCCTTCGGGGGCAACTGGTGTCCATCCGTTTTCGGGGAAGATTTACTGTGCAGACTGCGGAAGTCCGATGGTACGCAGAGTGTCCCGCTGCGGCGAAAAAGAATATGCCTATTTCATCTGCGGCGGCAACAAGAGCGACAAGACCTTCTGTTCGTCTCACAGCATCAAAGAATCTGTCGTATATGATACCGTTCTCGCTGTCGTTCAGGCGCATATCAGCGCCGCTATGAATATGGCAGATGCGTTGCAGCGGATTGACGATATGGCTTGGGAAAACCGTGAGATTGAGAAGATCAAAGCAAAAATTTCGTTTCAGGAAGAAATCATTGATAAGAACCGCCGCTTGAAAACCGGCGCTTATGAAGACTTCAAGAGCGATTTTATCAGCCGTGAGGAATACAAAACCTTCACAGCTCAGTTCGACCAGCAGATCAGAGAGGCAAGCGAAACCATTATGCGGCTCACCAGTGAGCGAAACAGCGTGATGGGTGGACTGGCAGAACAACAAAGCTGGCTTGAGCAATTCAAAAAATACGCAAATATCAAGGAACTCACTCGAAGCACTGTGGTCAACCTGATTGACTATATTCACATTCGAGAGAATAAAGACATTGATGTCGGTCTCATGCACTGTGACCGCTTTGCATCTATCGTCGAGTTCCTGCGCGAACGTCAGGAAAAGGAGGACGCGAATAAAGTCATTCGCTTTGAAAGGAAGGTGGTCTAATGGCACGAGTATCGCGGAAAAAGCAAAATCTCCCTACCCCAGCAGTTGATACTCCTATCCGCCGCTGGAAAACCGCTCTATATGTCCGCCTCTCCGTCGAGGATAACGGAAAAGGTTCGGACTCAATTGAGAACCAGACCACGCTCCTTGAAGACTATATTGCGTCGCGTTCGTATCTTGAGAAGACGGCGCTGTTCGTTGACAACGGCTATACCGGAACCGATTTTCTCCGTCCAGAGTTTAACCGGATGATGGAAGCCGTCAAGATGGGCATTGTAGATTGCATCGTGGTGAAGGACTTATCCCGTCTCGGCAGAAACTATATCGAAACATCTCAGTTCATTGAAAAGGTCTGCCCGTTCTTCGATCTGCGCTTTATCTCCGTCAATGACTCCTTTGATACTGCGACGGTAACAAGCGAGGGGCATTTATCCGCCTCCCTGTCGAACATCGTCAATGATTTTTATGCGAAGGACATCTCGCGCAAGGTCACAACAGCCCTTCAAGCGAAGATGGAGCGCGGGGATTATATCGGAAACTATGCACCGTATGGTTATCGTAAAGACCCTGAGAACAAGAACCATCTTCTGATCGACCCTGAGACTGCGCCGATTGTTGTCCAGATATTTCAATGGAGAGCCGAAGGTGTCAGCTACATGGGCATCAACAAAAAGCTCAACGACGCCGGTATTCTTTCCCCCAGTCAGCTCAAACGGGAGCGCGGTGTGGAAACGAACTTCAACAAGAAGGATCGCGTCATTCTGTGGAATAAGCACATGATAACCGAAATCCTTCAAAACATCGTCTATATCGGGCATTTAGCTCAAAAGAAAGGCAGTCAGTGTCTCTATGGAGGCATCCCTTATCACATCACGTCCGAAGACGAATGGATCATCGCAAAAAACACCCATGAACCACTTCTCAGTGAAGAACTGTTTGAGAAGGTGCAGGAGATCAACCGTGCAGCCGTAGAACGCACGAGAGCCAATTCAGGCAAGTACGATCATCTACCCAAAGCAAAAAACATCTACGGGAAGAAGTTTGTTTGCGCCGAGTGCGGGGCAATCATGAAATTGCAGCGTTCCATCAGCACGAAGAAGGACAAAGTGTATTTCACCTTCAAATGCCCGACCTACGCCGAGCATGGAACAAGAGGCTGTTCCGACGTGAAAATACGGAAGCAGGATCTTGACGATGCAGTTTTTTCCTTCATCAAGTCTCAGATGGAAGTATTCCTCGATATGGAGAAGACGCTTCATTCTCTGCTGGCAATGAAAAAAGCCATGATCAAGCAAGGCAATACCGTTCAGGAGATACGGACACTGCGTCAAAAACTTGCGCAAAAGCAGTCTCTCCTTAGCGGTATGTATGTTGATCTCAAGGAGGGATTGCTCTCTGACGCCGAGTACAGCCACCATAAAGAGATTGTCATGGAGGACATCCGAGCGATTGAGAGAAACCTATCCGAGCTGGAAGCGCCAAAGAATCAAACAGAGGAACAGATTACCGGCGAAATGAAGTGGAAGCAGCTGATCCGCCGTTTCCACGATGCGACGGAAATCTCCGAAGAAATGACGGACGCTTTCATCGAGACCATGAAAATTCATGAGAACGGCACATTGGAAATCAAACTCAGCTATATGGATGAGTTTGCAGCACTTACGAAGACTTGCGAGAAAATCAGGAAGGAGGTTGCTTGATGAAGCAGCAAATCGCAATTTATCTGCGCTTGTCGCTTGAAGACGTTGACAAGCGCACAAACAAAATCAAGGACGAGAGCAACAGCATCGCATCACAGCGTATGCTCATCAATCGTCATCTGGATCAGAATCCGCTTCTCTGCGATCTGCCTCGTATAGAGTTCTGTGATGATGGCTTCTCCGGTACAAACTTTGATCGCCCTGACTTTGCAAAGATGATAGAGTATGCAAAGCATGGAGAAATTAGCTGCATTGTAGTGAAAGACCTTTCCCGTTTCGGGCGAGACTATCTTGAAGTTGGTGACTATTTGGAGCATATTTTCCCGTTTCTCGGCATCCGCTTCAAGTCTATCAATGACCATTATGACAGCGCGAAACATGAAGGCAAGACTATCGGCATGGATATTGCCTTCAAAAACCTTATCTATGACTATTACAGCAAAGACCTGTCCAAGAAGGTTAAGTCTGCAATGGGCATGAAACAGGAGAAGGCAAAGTTTGTGAACACAGTTCCATACGGGTATAAAGCCGATCCTGCTGACAAGCATCACCTTATCATCGACGTGGAAACCGCTCCGATAGTCCGCCGTATTTTCATGGAAGTGATCAGTGGCAAGTCCTGTACACAGATTGCAAAGGAACTGAACACAGAGGGTATTCCAACGCCCGCCCAGCACAAAGCCGTATCCAGAAAGGCATCTTCCAAGAAGCCCCAGTGGACACATCGCGGTATCCTGACTATGATAGAGAGCGTGAAGTACGCTGGAACAATGGTCAACCATACCCGCGAAAGCCGATTCATCCGTGACAAAAACCAGCGGCGCGTTCCCAAAGAAGAATGGTATATCCGCGAAAATGCGCATGAGGCGATTGTGACAAAGGATGAATACGAACAGGCACAAGAGGCAATCCAGAGACGTAAAAAGTTTGTCCGAAGCTCCCATGACCAGTCAGACCGAGTTTATTTCTGCGCTCATTGCGGCGGAAAACTTGAGAAAGCCAATGGAACTGTATTTGCTTGTCCGTCCCATCGGTATCACGATGGCAGTCCGTGTGAAAACGTCCGCTGGCGAAAAAGCGCACTTGAAGAAATCGTCTTTGAAGCACTGAAAAGACAGATCGAGATCGTCAGTATTGAATCCGCAGCCGTCAGAAAAACAGCGAAAAGCAAAGGTGAAAGTCTGGAAAGACAGCTCGTCTTGCTGAAAGCTCAGTATGATGCCTGTGATCGTGAGAAGTTTACGATCTATGAAAACTACCGTGAAGGGAAGCTGACTCCGGAAGAGTATCTGTCCGGCAAAGACGCCCTTGCACAAAAACAAGCCGCCCTGAAAGAGCAGCTTGAATCCTGTGAAACCCAGCTTGAGGTCTTCCATCAGCAAAGTCTCGATGCAGAAGAACAGCATGAAGCAGCAAGCCGGATGACCGGCTTGCCCGATGACAAACTCAGAGAGCATCTGTATGATGCAGTTGAACGTGTACTTGTTTATGACACTGAGACAATCGAAATTGTCTGGAAGTTCAACGAATCAAAAATCGACACCGATGAAAACATCGGAGTTGCGAATTGACTCCGGTGTTTCATTTCGGGGTAAATCTGTCGAATTTACTCCTAAAATAACATAATCTATCGAAACCTCGTAGGCGCATCGTAGCACCGTCCGGAAAGCCCAGAGCCATTGATATTAAAGGCTTTTCGGATAGTTTGTAAATTTTTTTTGCACCTACTTGACATAAAGGGACGACCTGGGGAGAATCGTCATTCCGAAGGAGATCCGCAGAACCCTGCGAATCCGGGAGGGCGACCCGTTGCAGACATCATTGACACGGTGGGAAATGTATTGCTTTTCTATGTTGGGTTTGGCTAAGAGGCGGGGGTGGTAGGGGTACATAGGGACAACGAATGGGGGCCGTAGGAATTTACAAGAGAAGTCAAGACCACCGGCGAAGCCGGTGGCTTGCACAGGCCCTATAAGGGCCTAATACAGCCGCGTCTTAAGACGCATGAACGGTTCGCCAACCGCAAATTTGTTACGGGCTGCCCCCTTCCGGGGGCGGCTCTTTATTTGCCTTTGACTACCGGCTCACCCGTAAACGGGTCTTTGAATTCCTTGAGACACATCTGGTCACTTGCGATGTCCTCCTGAAGCTGGTTACGTACATATTCTTTTATCGTCTTTTCGTTACGCCCTACTGTATCTACATAGTACCCCCTGCACCAGAAGTGCCGGTTTCCATACTTGTACTTTAGATTTGCATGTCGGTCGAATATCATTAAGCTGCTTTTTCCTTTGAGATATCCTACGATTTCTGACACGCTGTACTTAGGCGGAATCTCTACGTATAGATGAATATGATCCGGAAGGGCTGCCGCTTCTATAATCGTTATTCCCTTTCTGGCGCATAACGTTCTGATAATCTGACCGATATCCGCCGAAATCTGCCTGTAGATGATCTGTCTGCGGTATTTCGGCGTGAAAACGATATGGTATTTGCAATTCCACTTCGTGTGTGCTAAACTATTGTTGTCCATTTGGATAACCTCCATTGATTTTGTTTTGTAGCGGTTGGCGAACCTGCTACTACTCTATCACTGGAGGTTTTTCTTTTCTACGCATAAGTTGAACTTTTTCCGGCGCACCCGCATAGCGGGTGGTAGTCTTTCTATGAAAACAGCGCCGCCCGGTGGGTTCGCAAGAGCGACCACCGGGCGACGTGGGTTTTCATAAAAGAAATCATTCTGTAAAAACTCCGCCCAGTTTCGGCCTTGAGCGGAGTAATGCGATTATTCGATATGCCTTTGCAGCCAGTTCAAAAGCCCTGTAATGGCGAATTGATCGCGGAGTCCAGCAGTCCTTCATTGCGGATGCCATCACAGCCACCCGATTCGGCAATCAAGGATGCGTGGAGCATCAGTACTTGACGCTTGGTTAATACCCTCACTTGGCGAGCTCCTCATAAACGTACTTGTTGCGTTGCATTAATTTCTCCGATGCAGCCAGAATATCATCATCCGTCGCAGCCTGCATGGAATCGGCTTGGTTAAATTCGTAGATGATATAGCGCGGTGCATTGTTTTTCATGATAACCGCTGAACCGTATTGGTCAACCAGTCGTGCAACTTTGGAAAAATTCTGGTTGGCAAGGGAAATGGGAACAATTGTGTTTGTGTCGATATTCATATAACAGACCTCCTTTGCTTATAGTATACTCAAATATTAGGATAAAATCAACCTAATATTTTGACTCTTCGCAAACCATTAGAATAAATTTCCGCCAATCGCCGGAAAAATTTTTCGCCAACCATCGGAAAAGCATTGTAGAACCTTTGAGTAGAGGGCAAAGAAAATTGATACCGATCAGATGAAAGCCCTGTCCTTCCTGATGGTTCTGACAGGAACCGTGGATTATGCGTACCGCCGTCAGGATGGGGTGTACGTTGTTCCCATTGGCTGCCTGAAAAATTAAAGAATGGGGGTAAGCGTCAAACCTCTCCGAGCGCTTGTGGATCTCTTGCCATGAAAATACCCCCGTATCTCAGATAGTATCTGCAAGCTGCATATACTGCCTGCTACTATACGGGAGTATTGTCACATTGCGAGTGCAGATACAGGTTGTGGGGAGGCCCGACGATTACGTTCCATTAGGATCGTCTGTTGCTTTTTCAGATTCCGCTGTTACCTGTGCTTGATGAATTCGGATTAGTTCTTGCATTACATCCAAAATTTTTTTGGATGTAAGAATCTTATAGACCAATTCTTCTACTTCTCCGCGATTATTACAGAATACGAAATAATTTGAATTTGACCCCTGAATGCTTCGTGCGATGCTCTCTTCTAGAGTGAATCGTACCGGATAGATTGCCACCCCATAGCTCATAAAAAACATTCGATATTTGAACCCATCATAACTGGAAGTGTACAAGTAGCATTCAAATTTTTCTTCTTTTTCACCCAGTTTACCCAGACTATCTTGAATATCTATACGTTTTTCTGTTCCAATACTCCCAAGAGCTTCTGTTAGCGATTTCGTCACTGATGTTGCGGCTGTATATGATGTAACATGACCAGTATACTTTTCAATACGCCCATGAACAATGTTGTTAGTGGCTTCGGGTAATTGTCGAAGTATTTCCTCTACAACTTTATTGGGACCGGTCATATCCATTTCAGTAAAGTCTAACAATTCGGTAAAATCCAGCTTTTCACTCATGATTATCCTCCTCTATTTCAAATGTAATCGGCAGGTGGTCGCTAATATCGAGATTAGGGTGTTTATTTGCATCCAATAACGATATTGTAGATGTTTCTGTTAAGATCTGGAGACTACTGTCTACAAATCGTTTTCTTAATGCTGGTCGAATGATCACTTGGTCGAATATATTCCAGTATGTCTCTATAGTATCGGCCGAGTGGTGATAATATGTACCGTATGGCTCCTTAAAATCACCAAGAAAATTCCACATGGGATTATAAAACATGTAGAACTCTTTTCCGGCAATGGTCCTGGATTCTCTAATTGATTCCAAGTATATCGGGATTCCATGAAAATATCGTGCGCTGACACAGCTGTTGTCATATGGATTCAGGTTAAAATCTCCGACAATTATTGTATCTTTGGTATTGATCTTTTTTTCAATTTGAAGAATATCATCGATAACCTGCTGTATATCTATTTCACGTCTTTCTGAGCTGTCCGAATACAACTTGGAATTTAAGTGAACACAACATAAAACCGTTTTTTCGCCAATCACTTGAATTGATGAACGATCCGTTTGTAGGTGGGGGGTTATCTGTAAGCCCGATGCTCCAATAATATGAATTCGCTCACATCCAGTAGTAGGATACTGCTGCATAGAAACCCCACGTACATAAAGTAAATTAATCAATTCGCTTACTGCAGCAGCATACTCCGCCAAGACAACAACAGATATCTGATTTTCAACAATCAAGTCGCATAATATGGGGTTTATATTTGTGTTTTTGTGCGTATTCCAGAATAAGTATTTCATCCAAACCCCTCATACTCGATTCCCATATATTAAAATTTGTGAGAGAACAACTATAAACTTAATTATTTTCTCTATAGCCCCTTCATAATCTCCACAAACCGATCCAGCGTATACGCCCCGTCATTTTCAAATTCCCGGTTCTTAAACACCATAAAGTACCGATAGTTCGCTCCGCACTGGGCCTGCCAGCTGCGGCCTAGCTTTAGCTTGCGTTCGCTGTCGCTGTTGTCCCGATCATCGCCTTTGTATTCGATAAGTACCAGCTTTCCGGATTTTGTCATCACCATAAAATCGGGGTAATGGTTGATAAACCCGTTCAAGCGGAAGTCCTTCCGCTCGATAATCCGGTGCCACCACTTGACATTTTCCGGTGCAACAACGGCATCAATCAGCTCGTGCTCGCCGTCGTTCATGTCGTTTCTTTCGGCCTCATACAGCGTCTTCGGGATTGCGTCTGTTGTTTCGGCGGGAGTAATCACTGGTGGGAGCACATAGGAATCCCGGCAGACAATCTTTCCGGAATCCAACCAGCGGTAAAACTGTGCTTCCCGGTATTGTTCCTCCAGGCCCGTAATCTTCTCCTGGATCTTTGCGGCGTAGGTTGGAATTGCCGTCTCCATAGCAGCCAGCTCGTCTTCGGTCATACCGCCAACGATTCTGCGTACATAGGCGCTGATTTCAGACGCTGCATAGCGATTGTTCCGATTCAGTCTTCCGCAAATCAAATCCGTGCATTTCTGAATCTTCTGCTCCTGGGGAAGCTTTGCCAGACGGTTGCGGATGAAGCCGCTCAGCTCGCTGTCCGCCCGCTGGTATTTTGGAATTGCCTCGCCCTTTTCTTCTACGTCGAAGCGGTACATTTCCCCGGTCGCCAGCTCAAAGCGCACCTGCGCATCCTGTCCGTTCAGAGAGAACCCTTCAGAGAGGTTTTCCGGCTCCAAAAGCTCAAATTCATCCCCAAACAAATCCGGGACGGAGCGAAGGAAAAACTGAGGAATCCGCAAGGCGGAAGCCTCCTCTTTGAGGTAAGGCTGTATTCCATTCTGTTTCAGCATATCGCCCAGTTCTCCTCCAATAAAGCCTTCGTCCGATTCATTGGCTGCCGCCGTATAGCTCTCGGCCTGTGCAGTGGCCTGCTGAACCATTGCGGAAACTGCTGTATTTTCCGGCACTGTCGCTTCCAGCGCCGTTTTTACTTCCTGTACGTTGATATCTTCAAACCCATCGTTTTCCGCTGCCTGTGCTACAAGCGGAATTTTCATCTGTTCCGCTTCCGGCGGAAGCTGCGGCGCTTCTACGGTTTCTCCAATCCGGTAGTCCTTCCGGCTGAAGCCCGCCTTGTTCAGGCCGCCCACAATCTTTTCCAATGTGGCGTGGAAATCCACAGAGTTGGTCAGCACATAGGAGGTATTCAGCAGCGGAGATTTATGCTGCATGGCGTATGGCTGCCGCAGAATCCGGCCAAGAATCTGCTCTACGTCCACAGCGGAGGTGCGGTTGGCCAGAGAGGCCAGAATATAGGCAAAGGGGCAGTCCCAACCCTCTTTCAGGGCGTTCACGGTGATGATATACCGGATCTTGCAATCCCGGCTCATCAAATCCTTGCCTTTAAGATCATCCACATTGGAGGTCTTGACCGCAATTTCTTCTCCCGGAATCCCCATTTCCACCAGCAGCGACTTGACCTTCTCAAAAGTATCGCTACTCTCCCCCGTGCGGGGCTGGGCCTGAAACAGGACGATGGGCCGAATGTACTTGCCCCCCGCAGCTTCCGCCGCAATGGCCTCCTGCTCCAGGCTTCCCCGAAGCTGAATGGCATCCTGAATCACGCTCTGCCGGGTGGTGCGGTTGTACACCACCACAGGCAGCTTTACCATATGCTCCTTTTTCAGCGCCCGGGCATCCACATAGGAAAGAATATTGCTATTCTTTCGGGGCGTTGCCGTCAGGTCCAGGACGAAGGAGGGATTCAGATTGTTCAGCATTTCCACGCTGAGGTCAGACCCGGCATTGTGGCTCTCGTCCACAACCACAACCGGCTCCAAATGACGCAATACCTGAATCAGCGCCGTGTCCGGAGTATCTGCCAAAAGCGCTTCCGTATCCTTGAAAAATTCCGCGAAACGATACAGATTCCCGTTTTCCTGATAGACCTTGCGCACATCCTTCTTCTTGCTGTCAATGCGCAGGGAGCTGTAGCTCATGATGCAGACCGTCAGCATTTCCCGCACCGTGTCCGGTGAAAAATTCTGCCCGTTCAGCAGCATTTCCTTGGTGTAGACGCCCACACGCCCGGAGAACTCCTGATCCAGTCTCTGCCGGTAGGGGTGGTTCACGTCAGAGAGATTCCGCACCGTCTGGGACAGAATGGAATCGCTGGGCACCAGCCAGACCACCACCTGAGGCTTGCCGGTGGGCAGGGCATCGAAAATCCGCCGGATGGAGGCACAGGCCAGAAAGGTCTTGCCGCCGCCGGTGGGCACCTTCATGCACACGTGGGGCACCTTTGCAATGGAATTGTTGTAGGACGGAACGCCGCCCATTCCAACCGCTACATCCTTTGCAAACCAGTATTCCCGCCACGCGGAGAACAGATTGGTACTGCGGTTGACGCAGTTTAAGTATTCCGAGAGGTCACGCATGACCTGCTTCTGATAGCTATTTAGTTCCATGCTCTGCCCTCCTTACAGCTTTGTAATATCCCGGGGAATTTTCTTGAAAGTAATGTGATACTTTTCCAGTTCTGCCTCGCTGAGGGTACAAAGGTCCGCATAAATCACATAGGCTTCTGCCTTGGTTTTGACCGAATGCAGGAATTCCCGGTTCAGCGTCGTAACCGCCTGCTTCTCGTAGTAGAAATAGTAAGCACTGTTTACATGAACGCCCATAAAACAGGGCTCCTCCGGCTTTGCTTCCGGCAGGGGGTGCTTGGTGTCGGTAAAATAGACATACTCCCGAATTTTATCCACGCTCACGTTCTCATTGAGCACATCCCCAATCATCAGCGGTTCCCCCAAATCATAGAAGCTGAAATTGCCGCCGGTACCCTCTACGGCATTTTTGCCTTCCCCATAACCTTTGATAACCCTCTTGACCCGTTCGGCGGTGATGCTGTCGGCGTAGTCCATCATCTCGACAAGAATAAACTTGCGGTTGCCGCCATCGGCTTTGTTCATGTTCAGGACAGCGTGGGCGGTGGTACCGGAACCGGCGAAAGAGTCGAGGACAATTCCATTGTCATCATTATGTAATGAAACAATCCATTCAATTAACGTCAGCGGCTTAGGTGTGTCAAATATTTTCTCTCCAAATATTGACTTAATCACTGCCGTAGCATCTGCATTTGTTCCATACCCATCCAGCCAGCTATTCCACCCAAAAGATCGTTTCTCGTCTCTTATTTTTTCGAATGGAACCCACCGTTCTGTTTTTCCATTTACAACTATTCCATCATCATACGGACACAGTTCCCAATGTGCCTCCTCTGGGTTGTTAAGTATTGCTTGAGTCAATATGTTGTCTTTACCTATTCTCCACCTTCCCTCCTGTCCATCATTCCGAACTGGGAATACTTTTTCTCCGTCTGGTGCCGTAAATGCAAACCACATGTTTTCTCTATCTTGTCTTAACGATCCCGCTCCCCATTTTCGTAATTCGCGACCTTTTCTGTATTTTCCCTTAAAATCACGAAGATTCAATTCTCCGGTAGACTTTTCTTCCTTGCAAAGACTTGACTGGTCTCCTTTACTATAAAAGAGAATGTATTCGTGACCCGTACGCAAAACACTTTTATCTTTTCCTCCACTAGGTTCAGACCGCAAAGGAGCGCAGGCAAGACGATTGGAAACTCCAAATATATCATTCATAATCTCGCCAAGGTTATAAAGCTCACAATCATTTATAGAGACAGCAATAAAGCCATCCTTTGAAAGCAATCTGTGTAAGATTTTGAGCCTAGGATACATCATACACAGCCACTTATCATGTCGGCTCAAATCTTCTCCTTCTTTGCCAACAGTCTTATGCAGCCATTCTTTGATGTGGGGTTCATTGACGTTATCGTTATAGACCCATCCTTCTTCACCGGTATTGTACGGTGGATCAATATAAATGCACTTTACTTTTCCCTCATACCGAGGCAGCAGTGCTTTCAGGGCTTCCAGATTGTCGCCCCGGATAATCATATTCTCACTGCCGTTGTCTTCCCCGTGCTGTCCGTTCTCGTCGAAGCTATAGTTCCGTTCCAGCACCCGGTAGGGCACATCCAGGTGGTGGTTGACGACTTTCTCTTTTCCTATCCATTCAAGTGTTGGCATAATCTCTCTCCTCAATCATCAAAAAGGCAACCTCCGCTACATCTAAGCGTGCAAAGTTTCTCTGTTGCGAAGATTGGCATTTGAGTAGAAAATTCTGTGCAAAGATTCTTTCCATCACCTTCGCCTAAGTGGAAATAGTTGTTATAATCAAAAAACACAAATCTCCATTCATTTTGCAACGGATATGAATTTGCGGTATCCTTGACAAACAAATATGCCATGCTTTTTGAGTCTTCATCTATTTTATCGTAATACTCACGTACAAGCCCATGATTGCGTTTGTCGATGTATTTTATGGGGTGATATTCATATCCACATCCCACAGCTTCAAGGTTTTTCACCAGTGCATTAACAAAATCGGGGAAATTGAACAATAACGCATAATCTCCGAATTGGCTCATTTCTACTATAAAATTATCGTTTAGAGCATATGTGTCTTCAGATACCATATGGCAATTTCTATGTGATAGCAAAGAAGCAGAGAAAGAGCGTACTGGACAATCCGGGCTTCTAGAAATTATGGCTTTTTCCACATACATGGAGATGTCAACCCCACTGACCACAAAGGGAGTTGACAGGTCGATGTAATCCCTTCCTTCCATTTTATCGCCACGAAAAGTTGTAACATCTTTTTGAAATAACTCAATAGGGCTAAAATGAACAATTCCATTTTTTAACTGTTCCAAATGCTCTTGACTTCCAAACTTGAGTAAGAATACCATTTTCCAAGTTATTTCCTTTCGTTGTATGATTATTAAGGGTGATTAAATCAGAGATTCTCTAAAAACTAATCAAAATGTTCTTGAACAGCTTTTCTCTCTCAGCAGTCTTCGTCACAGTGCCTGCGATTAATGATCATCCAACATGGTCAATACAATCCTCAATATTCCTCTTAATTTCCCTCTTCACCGCAGTATCGCAAAGAATACCCCAATAATCCTGTTCCAGATTGGATTTTTCAAAAGATGAAGCAGCAGTTTCCACGCAGTATCTTGCAGGCCGGGCTGGAAAACGGTCTGTAATTTGCAGCATGTAATCAATCATGGGATATTTTTGCCGCATTTCCCGATCAAGGTATCTCGCCTGCTCGTTCGTCCCGCATTGAATCGTCCATTGGATTCTGTCCAGGTCATTTTTCACATCCGCACAGTCATGTGCTTCCATCAGTGCTTTCAATGTCCGCTCTCTCAAATCAGATGCAAAGTAGATTTTTCCCATTTCCGCTGCTCCTTTCATTCGTATATGTCTCATTTTACCATAGTTCTTTTGCATTGTCCATGGAAAATCCCCTTATAAAATGCCATTCATAACTTTCTCCCGAATTTTCCACCTGGCAAGCAGTGTCCGTGTGCTACCCGGACGCAAAATTGCTTGTTGGGGAAATCCCCAAGCCCCTAAGATCAGAACTTCGTTCTGGCTGCGCATTTCAAGAAATGCTTCCTGAGAGAATTGAGGAGACGCGGATTTTTATGGGGCATTTACTTCCGCTTCTTCCGATTTCCCTTTCCGTGCACCGTATACGGCACGGATTTTCCCCGCAGGTTATTTACGCTTTTCAAGTGTGCAGACTTTTTCAGAATATTGATCTGCGTCAGAAAATTCCTCCTGGGCCAGCTCCAGGGTACGCAGGTACAAATCATTTTCATCGGGATTGTACTTCTCCATAATCTGCTGCCGGTTGGCTTCCAGAAGGGCGTTCATATCGTGAATCCGCATATCGGCAATGCGGTCAACAAAAATTTCGATATCCACCAGGAACCGCTGAAAATCCTTGTGCAGCGCCAGCTCGGACAGCAGCCGGTTGTTGATGCTCCCGCTTTTCAGCAGCGCAATCATTTCATCGCTCAAATGCAGATCCGGTAAATCTGCGTTTGGGTGATTTTTTGTTTCCGTCAAACCCAGCAGGTAGTCTGTGGAGACACCGTAATATTTTGCAAGGGTCGTGATACTGAATGGGCTGATATTCTTGAAGTCGACCGATTCATATTTGCCCAATGCAGATTTGGAGATGCCGGTTTCTGCGGCAAGCTGCTCCAATGTCAGGTGCCGTTCAATACGCAAATCTTTCGGTTTTTCCTGGATCGTCAGCTTTACATTCATAGTGGCGGCCTCCAAAATCGTTTTCTTTCATTATAGCATATCTGTCTATAAGCGTGGAAATTTTGTGCTTCAAACGTCTTTTCCGTCCTCTGGGATATACGGAAAAGGCGTTTTCTTTTTTATAAAATAGCCTCACTGAATGAAATGCAGCTTGACAAGTAAATGACCGTCCGAAAGGGATATGTCCTCCGGGAAAAGCAGCGCCGAGACCCATCAGGCAGCGCGCCAACGGAGACGATACGCCGGGGAAATTCCCGGGCAGGAACCGGTTCGGGGGAGAACGGCACACCTATCCCCATCCATCCCGAGCATCCCAACGGATAGATGGGATGGAACGGGATAGAGAAAATCAACATCACAAAAATCTCAATAGCATCACAACGCCATCATCGGCAGGAGGAAACCAACCCGCATGAAAAATACAAATTCTGGAAACAATACCCGCAAAAGGGGGCACTGATATGGAAATTATTCAGGACGATGCCAAGAAGTTGGTTCAGGTTTGGCTGACCCGGCAGGAAGGGGAGAACAGCGTCGTGCAGGCGCGGCTACAGCCCATGTATGCCCAGTGGAAGCAGCAGAAATATATGGTGGCGGTATTTCACTCCGGGCAGGAGGATTTGAAGGAGAACACCATGGCACTGCTGGCGTATAACAAACGGCGCTGCGCGGAACTGGCTGTGCAGCGGGAGAAAAAGCAGCGGGCGGCGGGGCTGGAACGCTGAATGTCAAACTTGGGCGGAGGGGAGAAATTTCCTCCGCTTCTTTTTGGTTTTCCCTTGCAAAGTTCAAAGTATTTGTGTACAATATTATCTAAGCAAAGCACAAGCAGAAAAGATATAAATGATATAAGAAAGGAACGGAGGCAACAACGTGAAGGAGCTTGAGAAAAATTCGATTCAGCTTTTTGAGAATCAGAAAATCCGCGTGGCGTGGGACGCGGAGCGGGAGGAATGGTATTTCTCCATTGTGGATGTGGTTGCCGTTTTGACCGACCAGCCTGACTATGACCATGCAAGAAACTACTGGAAAGTGCTGAAAAACCGACTTGCAAAAGAGGGTAGCCAGTTGGTTACGGCGTGTAACCAACTGAAAATGTGTTCACCCAAGGATGGGAAGAATTATGCTACCGATGTTGCCAACACCGAGCAGCTTCTGCGTATCATCCAGTCCATCCCTTCCAAGAAAGCCGAGCCGTTCAAGACGTGGCTGGCCATGGTGGGCCGGGAGCGAATTGAGGAAGCTATTAACCCGGAGCAGACAGAGGAGGACACAAATGGAAAATGAAATTGCCAACCGTGGCGAGATTCTGCTTTACGGCGATGACAATGGGAAGGAATTTATCAATGTTGTTTTCAAGGATGAAACCTTTTGGCTGACCCAAAAAGGCATGGCAGAACTGTTTGATTGTTCAACGGATAATATTTCCCTTCACTTGAAAAATATATACGCTGACGGCGAATTGGAACAGCCGGCAACTACCGAGAAAATCTCGGTAGTTCGTACAGAAGGGACTCGGGAGGTCAGCCGTACCATCGAACACTACAACCTGGATGCCATCATCGCTGTAGGCTACCGTGTCAACTCCAAAAAAGCCACCCGGTTTCGCCAGTGGGCGACGAAAACGCTGAAAGAGTACATCCAGAAGGGCTTTGTGCTCAACGATGAGATGATGAAAAACGGCCGCCCCTTTGGCAGGGACTACTTTGATGAGCTGCTGGAACGGATTCGGGAAATTCGTGCCAGTGAGCGGCGGGCGTACCAGAAAATTGCGGATGTGTTTGAGCAGTGCAGCTACGACTACGACAAAAACAGCGAGACAACGAAAGCCTTCTATGCCTTTGTCCAGAACAAGCTGCACTATGCCGTCACCGGCAAGACGGCGGCGGAGCTGCTTTCCCAACGGGCCACTCTGGACAGCCCCACCATGGGTCTGACCACCTGGAAAGGGGCTCCGGATGGAAAGATTCTGAAAAGCGATACGCTGGTGGCAAAGAACTATCTGAATCAGAAAGAGCTTTCCCGGCTGAATCGTCTGGTGACCATGTTCATCGATTATGCCGAGCTGATGGCAGAGGATGAGCAGCTTATGTCCATGCAGGACTGGCTCAGGGAGACAGACCGTTTTCTTGTCAACAACCGCCGTCAGGTGCTGGATGGCAAAGGACACATTTCCCGGGAGGCGGCGGTGAAACAGGTCAGCAGTATCTACGAGGAATTCCGCAAACGGCAGGATGCAGACTATGTCTCCGAATTTGACCGTCAAACCGAAAAATACCTCAAGGGAGAATAACCATGACCGAAACCTATAACATTGCCGGATACTGCCGGATCTCCGTGGACGAGGAGCTGGACCGGGACAATGTGTCCATTGAAAATCAAAAAGCCATCATCCGGGACTTTGTGAATCGCCGATTCCCCGGCAGCACCCTGACCTTTTATGAGGATCGGGATCGTTCCGGCTATACCTTTGAGCAGCGGGAGGGCTATCAGGCCATGCGAAAGGGCCTGATCCACCACCAATATGACATTCTGGTGGTGAAGGATTTTTCCCGCTTCTCCCGCCGAAATTCCCGGGGGCTGGTGGAATTGGAGGATTTGCGGGACGCTGGGGTGCGCATCATCTCCATTGGAGACAACATTGACTTTCCCAACGATGACGACTGGTTGAAAATTCAGTTTCAATTTCTCATCAACGAAATGCCTGTCACCGACACCAGCAAAAAGGTAAAAAATGTCATTCGGCGGCGGCAGGCGGATGGGAAATGGCTGTGCGCCGCACCCTACGGCTACATCATCAACAAGCAGAAGGAATTTGAAGTTGTCCCTACGGAAGCGGAGATCGTCCGGCAGATTTTTGACCTGTACAACAATCAGGGCTGGGGTTACAAGAAAATCGCCAACTACCTGACGGAGCAGGGGATTCCAACGCCCCGGATGTCGGAACAGATGCGTAAGGAAGCGGCAGGGGAACCCACCAGCCGGAAAACCAAGGCCGCCTGGGCCATTGTCACGGTGCAGGGGATTTTGGACAATGATTTTTATATCGGCACTTTCCGGCAAGCCAAATACACCCGGGCCAAAATCAACGGCAAGGATGTGAAACGGGACGAGGGGGAACACATCGTCATTGAAAACCACCACCAGCCCATCATCGACTACCGCACCTTTGCCACCACCCGGGCCCTCCGGGAGAAGCGTTCCACTGCCAATTACCGGGGCGTGAAGAAATACGACAACGTGTACTCCGGCTTCCTATTTTGCGGCGATTGCGGCAGCCCCATGTTTGCCATGAGCCGCAGGGATTTGAGCGCCGCCTACACCTGCGGCACCTACCACCGCCGGGGACGAGCCGGGTGCAGCTCCCACCACATCCGGGTGGACAAGCTGGACGAGCTGCTGAAAATCTATGTTCGGCGGGTCATGGAGCATTCCCATGCCATGCTGGAAGAACTGAACGCCGAACTGGCACGGCAGGATTCCGATGTGGTGGAAACCGAGCAGTCCGCCGACCATCTGGCGCAAGTCCTGGAGGGGCTGCGGGAGGAGCTGAAAGCCACCAAGCGGCAGCGCATCCGGGACATTCTGAAGCACCCGGAGCAGGAGGAGCTGCTGGCGGAAACCTATGATGAGCTGGAAGGGGAGCTGCAAAAGAAAATTGCGGGCTTGGAGCACCAGATTGCCCTGCTCTCCGACAAACGCAACGCCATCATCCAGGTCAACCGGACGGCGAAAAATGCCCTGGATGTATTTCAGGACATTCTGGGTAAAGACCACCTGGAGCGCAACGACCTGGAGCTTCTGATTCAGCGCATTCGGGTGTTTGAGAACCGGCTGGAAATCCAGCTCTATCCCGATATTGACGCACTTCTCCACGTAAATACCCGGGAGAAAGCCGTAAATTTTAATTCCGGCACGGAAAATATCGAATTGGAAATCGTCCAGTCGGCCACCCACCGAAAGGACAAGGTTTTCCGTGTCCATGTTATCAGCAGCGGCGACCCCCTGGAAATCTATACGGAGAAGGACGGTGGGGTGATTTTTCGGAAATACTCGCCCATGGGGGATCTGCAGGAGCTTGCATCCCAGATGTGCGAGTCGGTGTCGGCGGCTACGGGGCATATTACGGCCATTGCGGACCGGGACGGGATCATTGCGCTGCATGGAGCGCCCAGGAAGGAGCTGCTGGACAAGCCCAACTCGCCGGAGCTGGAAAAGCTTATGGAGCAGCGGACGAATTATCTCTACAAAAGCGGCGACAGCCCTATCCGGGCAGCACTTGGGGATGAGAAGTATCGCCTGGGGGCAGCCTCCCCGATTTTGTCCCAGGGAGATCTGATGGGCAGCGTGCTTCTCCTGCTGGGAGAGAACGACCAGCCCCTGCTTCCGGGCGACCAGGAGCTCACCCGTGCCGTGGCGGGGTTTCTGGGAAAACAGATGGAAAGCTGACAAAAAAATCACATCAGTCAAACCCTTTTTGGGATGGCTGATGTGATTTTTCACTTGGGCGCGTTTGGCACGCGCCCTTATCAATATTTTACTTGCCTTCCATTTCCTTCAGGGCGTCCTTGCGGCTGAAGTTGGCACGGCCCTTTTCGTCGAAGCCCATGAACTTGACCCAGGTCATGTCGCCCAGGTTCAGAACGTCCTCGACCTTCTCTACGCGGCGGTTCTCCAGCTTGGAGATATGCACCATGCCGTCGTGGCCTGGGGCAATCTCTACGAAAGCGCCGATGGGCAGGATGCGGACCACCTTGCCGTAGTACAGCTTGCCCACCTCGGGGACGAAGCAGATGTCATCCACCATCTTCTTGGCGGCGTAGGCGGCGGCGGAGTCCACAGCGGAGATGAAGACGGAGCCGTCGTCATCGATATCCACCTTGGCGCCGGTGTCGGCGCAGATCTTCTGGATGGTCTTTCCGCCGGAGCCGATGACCTCACGGATCTTCTCCACGGGGATCTTCAGGCTCAGCATCTTGGGTGCGTACTCGCTCACCTCGGCACGGGGCGCGGGGATGCAGGGCAGCATGATCTCGTTGAGGATTTCCAGACGGGCCTTGCGGCAGCGCTCCAGAGCGTCGGCGATGATCTCCATGGTGAGCCCACGGTTCTTCAGGTCCATCTGAATGGCGGTGACGCCCTCGGTGGTACCGGCAACCTTGAAGTCCATCTCGCCGTGGAAGTCTTCCACGCCCTGGATATCGGTGAAGGTTCTCCACTCGCCGGTCTCCTGGTCGGAGATCAGGCCGCAGGAAATGCCGGCCACAGGCCGCTTAATGGGCACACCGGCGTCCATCAGAGCCAGGGTAGAGCCGCAAATGGAGCCCTGAGAGGTGGAGCCGTTGGAGGACAGCACCTCGGAGACAACCCGGATGGCGTAGGGGAACTCCTCCACGCTGGGGATCACAGGCAGCAGAGCCTTCTCGGCCAGTGCGCCGTGGCCGATCTCCCGGCGGGAGGTGGACCGGGCGGCCCGGGCCTCGCCGGTGGAGTAGGCGGGGAAGTTATAGTGGTGGATATAGCGCTTGGTATCCTCGGGGTAGATGGTGTCCAGCTTCTGGGCGGCGGACAGGGTGTTCAGGGTGCAGATGGACAGCACCTGGGTCTGGCCACGGGTGAACAGGCCGCTGCCATGCACTCTGGGCAGCACACCAACCTCGGCAGCCAGAGGACGAATCTCGTCCATACCACGGCCGTCGACGCGCTTGCCCTGGAGCAGCCACTTCTTGACGACCTTCTTCTGCATCTTGTAGAGGCACACCTCAATATGGGTATCGAAGTCCTCGTACTTGTCGGCGAACTTCTCGGCGAAGTCCAGCCGGGCGGCGGTGAGCCGCTCCTCCCGGACATTCTTGTCGGGGGTATCCAGAGCGTACTCGATCTGGTCCAGGCCGTAGTTCATCAGGTCGTCCAGCAGCTCGTGGTTGACGGCGGCCTTCTCGAAGGTGAACTTGGGCTTGCCGATCTCGGCCACGATGCCATTGATGAACTTCACAATCTCCATATTGGTTTCGTGGGCAATGCGGATGGCCTCCAGCACCACGGATTCGGGAGCTTCGTTGGCTTCGGTCTCGATCATGACCACCTTCTCGAAGGTGGAGGAGATGCACACGAAGCAGTCGCAGGCGTTGCGCTGATCGGCGGAGGGGTTGATGATATATTCGCCGTTCAGATGGCACACATTGGTGGTGGCCACGGGCCCGTTCCAGGGCACATCGGAAGAGGCAATGGCAATGGAAGCGCCCAGGGAGGCCACGATCTCTACGGGGTTATCGTAGTCGTTGGCCAGGACGGTGCAGGTGACCACGGTGTCGTTGCGGAGCTCTTCGTCGAAGAGGGGACGCATGGGCCGGTCGATGATCCGGCTGTTCAGGATGCCCCGCTCGCTGGGCTTGCCCTCCCGGCGGTTGAAGGAGCCGGGAATCCGGCCTACGGAGTACATACGCTCCTCAAACTCGATGGTCAGAGGGAAGTAGTCGATGCCGGCCTTGGGGATGGGGTTGGAAGTGCAGGTCGTCAGTACCACGGTGTCGCCGTAGCGGCAGATGCACTCGGCGTTGGCCAGCTCTGCCACCTTACCGGTCTCTACGGTAAAGGGACGGCCGCCGATTTCCATTTCGTACACCTTGTGGTTGGGGAACTGCTTGTGAGTAATCATTGGTGAACCTCCTGTTGTGATTTTTTATTTTCTCGGGAGGTTTAGCACTTGAAACTGGCAAGCTTTTTGCAGTCGGGCAAAAAGCGACTGAGTCCGAACCTCTATTGAAACCAGAGGCTGCAGCACAGAACCCCTCAGTCAGCTTCGCTGACAGCTCCCGCTGTGCATTAAGAGTCTGCAGGCCGCAAGCGCCCAACATCCTCTATACCTTTCAGGGGAGCAAAAAGCTCGACACTTTCAAACGCTAAAGGGACTCCCGAAAATTTGGAATGCGAAAAAGGGGCGACGGTTTCCGTCGCCCCGGGGAATATTACTTACGGATACCCAGCTTGGCGATCAGAGCACGGTAACGGTTGATGTCCTTCTTAGCCAGATAGTCCAGCATCTTACGGCGCTTACCAACCATCATCAGCAGACCGCGGCGGGAGTGGTTGTCATGCTTGTGGACGCGCAGGTGATCGGTCAGTTCGTTGATGCGGGCGGTCAGGATGGCAATCTGAACCTCGGGGGAGCCGGTGTCGCCTTCGTGGGTAGCGTTCTCCAGGATGACCTGGGACTTCTTTTCCTTCTGAATCATTGTGTTTTCCACCTTTTTTATTAATTTTCCGTAGGGCTAAGTATGGGGTTTGGTGAAGCACCCAGTGGGTTTTCTCCCGCAACTGAGCCCGGGGAATGCGCTGACCCATAGTCAGCAGACGCATTGTATCATAAGTTTTCCCAAAAGTAAAGGGGTTCTTTCCGGAAATCTGTGAATCCGGAGATTATTCTCCGCAGGTGATTGTTTATATAATGTTTAGCTTTCCGACGCATAATAATCCACTGGAAAAGAAAGAAGAAAGAGGACTGCATATGAACATCACCATTGTCTGCGATGTGCTGGGCGAGGAAAACAACGGCACTACGCTGGCGGCTATGAACCTGATCCGGGCCCTGCGGGGCAAGGGACATACCGTTACGATCCTTTGCCCCGATGCCCAGAAGCAGGGTGTCCCCGGCTATGCCGTGGTGCCCACACGGAATCTGGGTATTTTCAACGGTTACGTAAAAAGCAACGGCGTTCAGTTGGCAAAGCCGGACGATGCCGTCATCCGGCAGGCGATCCAGGGGGCGGACATCGTCCACGTCATGCTGCCCTTTGTGCTGGGCCGCCGGGCGGCACAGCTTGCCAAGGCGCAGGGCGTTCCCGTCAGTGCGGGCTTTCACGCCATGGCGGAGAACTTCACCAGCCACATTTTTATGGAGAACTGCGCGCCTGTCAACCGGCTGACCTACCACGTCTTCTCCAAGACCTACAAAATGGTGGATGCCATCCACTAACCTACCCAATTTCTGCGGGATCTATATGAAAAGATGTATGGGCCTACCAACGGCTATGTGATTTCCAACGGCGTCAATGCCGTTTTCGGGCCCCAGAACGTGGAAAAGCCCGCTGAATATGCAGGAAAATTCATTATTGTGGCCACAGGGCGGTATTCCAAGGAGAAGAACCAGGCGGTGCTCATCCGGGCGGTGAACAGGTCCAAGTATCGGGACAGGATCCAGTTGGTTCTGGCAGGCTCCGGCCCCAAGGAAAAGGCACTGAAAAAGCTCTCTAAAAGCCTCCCCGTGCCGCCCCGGTTTGGCTTCTTCCCCCATGGGGATATGGTGAAGCTTCTAAACTATGCGGACCTCTATGTCCACAGCGCCGCCATGGAGGCCGAGGGCATCTCTTGCCTGGAGGCCATCTCCTGCGGCCTGGTGCCCATTATCTCCGACTCTCCCCGGTGCGCCACCCAGGCCTACGCCCTGACGGACAGAAGCAAATTCCGCTTTGACTCCCCCGCCAATCTGGCGGCCAAGATCGACTGGTGGCTGGACAATCCCGAAGAGCGGGCGGCCTGGAGCCGGAAATACGCCGAAAACGCCGCCGGACAATTTGACCAGGAAAAGTGCATGGATGCAATGGAGCGGATGCTCCTGGAAACGGCAGGGAAGGCATGAAAAAGGTCATCACCTACCGCGATCCGGTAAACGACGACTTTGCCGGAACCAATATCAAAACCAAGCCCCTGCCCGAGTGGTTCCGTTACACCCACACAAACCCCGTCTGGCGGGGCCTTGCCTGCTTCGTCTATCGGGGCCTTGCCCGGCCGATTGCCTTTTGCTTCCGGAAAATCTGGTGCCTGCACCGGTTTGAAAACCGACAGGTCCTGGACGAGGCTGCTGGAAAGGGAATCTATGTCTATGCCAACCATACCCAGCGGGTCATGGATGCCTTTCTGCCCTGCCAGCTGCGGCGAAAGGGCAGAAGCTATATTATTGTAGGCCCGGATGCATTGTCCATCCCCCTGATCCACAACTTCCTGCAAATGCTGGGAGCCATTCCCTTGGGGTCCACCATAAAGCAGAGCCGGGACATGGCGGCCTCCGTCCATGGGCATATTTCCCGGGAGGATCTCATCACCATCTACCCCGAGGCCCATATCTGGCCCTTCTATACGGGCATCCGCCCCTTCCCCGCTGCCTCCTTCGGCTATCCTGCCCGGGATGGGGCCCCGGTATACGCCATGACCAGCTGCTACCGGAAGCGCCGGCTTGGAGCCTTTCCAAAGGTGGTCACCTATCTGGACGGCCCCTTCTACCCGGACAGCAGCCTTCCCCTGCCGGAGCGAAAGCAGCGCCTCCGGGACCAATGCCACGCAGCCATGGTAAAGCGGGCGGAGGAGAACTCCAATTACGCCTATTATGAATACAGGGAAGAGGCGTGAGGAAATTTCCCGATGGGATACAGCTGCGAAACAGGGACTGCCCCTCCGCGAGGCAGTCCCTGTTTCAATCTGTCGAAAAACCTTACGGGCTTTTCCGGCGGAAAATGATCCCATTTTATTTGTCGGCTTACGCCACAAAACTCTGCGAGGCTTTTTTGACAAGCTGAATTTCATGCATCTGCGCAGCGGGGCATCAACGGACAGCTGCAACCAATTCTTGCAGATTTAAGACCTTTTCTTTTAAACCCAGCTTTTGTGCAATTTCCGTACAGACCGGCGGCTTTACCCGGGCATCGGCCAGAATATCGCTGCGATAAAAAATTTCCCGGCAGCTGCCATCAGCAATCACATTCTTGTGTGCCATTACAATCACACGGTCAAAATTCTCGGCCACAAACTCCATGTCGTGAGAAATTGTGATAATGGTCTTTCCCTTGTTCTGCAGATAGTCCATCACCGTCTTCAGCTGCGCGCGGCCCCAGTTATCCTGGCCCGCAGTGGGCTCATCCAAAATCACATAGTCCGGCCCAACCGCCAGAACCACCGCCACCGTCAAAAATTTTCGAATGGGAAGGGGAATGTCAAAGGGATGGGTATGGATAAAATTCCGAATTCCGGTGACGTCCAGCACTTCGTTCCGACGGCGAACAATTTCCTCCTCGGGCAGCTTCCAATACCGCAGAACATACTCAATTTCCTTGGTGACATCATCGTTGAAAATCTGGTCGTTGGGGTTCTGGAATACATAGCCGACATGCGGTGCAATTTCGGCGGTGGTCTTGTCCTTCGTGTCGATGCCATCCACCAGGATTGTGCCGCTTGTGGGCTTGTAGATATTGTCGATAATCTTGACCGTGGTGGACTTACCGGCGCCATTCTGGCCAATAATTGCGACACGCTCACCCTTGCCAATGGTGAAGGAAACATTCTCGACAGCAGTTACCGGGCTGCCGGGATAGGCAAAGCACAGATTTTTCACTTCAATTGCCATGTTTTAACCCTCCATCCGCTGCCGGAGCAAGCTGACCGCTTCCTGCAGGTCGATCGGTATGGTATTCAGAGGCTTTCCCGCCTGTGCCATCGCAAAAGCAATCTGCACGACCTGCGGAATCTGAATTCCATATCCCGGCAGAGCCGGGTCTGCCAATACCTGACAGGTTGGCCCCTGGGCGACAATTTCTCCTCCGGCCATGGCAATAATCTCATCGCAGTATTCGGCCAGCAGGTCAATCTTATGCTCCGCAATAATGACGGTCTTTCCCATTTCCTTCAGGCCCTTGACGATTTCAAATACATCCAGCGTTCCCTCCGGATCCAGCTGGCTGGTGGGCTCATCGATCACCACAATGTCGGAATCCAGAACCAGAACCGAGGCAAATGCAACTCTCTGACACTGTCCTCCGGACAGCGCCAGGGGGTTCTTTTGCAAAAGATGATCCACTTTCACCAGCTTGGCGATTTTCAGGATCCGCTGAATCATTTCCTCCCGCTCTACCCCCAGGTTCTCCAGGCCCATGCCGATTTCCTCAAAGACGGTTTCCTTGATGCCGCTGACCTGGGCAAAGGGATCCTGGAAAACATAGCCAATCCGCACGCTCAGGTCGGCTTCGTCCCAGTCCTTCAGCTCCTTGCCGTCTACAATCACAGTCCCCCGCAGGGTGCCGCCATAGAAATTGGGGCACAGCCCCCGCATCAGATTGCAGAACGTCGTTTTACCGCCGGCATTGGGGCCGATGATGCCGTAGCATTTTCCAGACTCCAGCTTGCAGCTTAAATGCCGAACTGCTGCCTTTTTCGCCAGAGGATAGGCATAAGATACATCCCTGTATTCCACACAGTTACCCATTGTCTATTCCTCCTTACAGATATATTTTCCCAAGTACGCAGGTCACCACGCAGGCAGCGAAAGTGACAGCTGTAATGACCTTCTCTGCGGCAGTTGCAGGGGCAATCTTGCGCAGGGAGGTATGCTTGCCTTTCGCTGCGAACGCCCGGGCATTCATCGCAAGGGTCTTGTCCTCAATTCCGGTCATGGAGCTGATAATCACTGGGAACAGCACAGGCAGCACGGACTTGACCCTGGTAACAAAACCGCCCTCTGTCTCGATACCTCTTGCCCGCTGGCTCTCGCGGACGGTATTCAGCTTGCCCTTGATGGAGCTGATACAGGAAAAGGTAGACAGCACCATAAAGCTGGCAGTGGGAGACATTCCCATCTGCTCCAGCCCACAGCACAGATCCCGCATTTCCGTGGTCAGGAAGAAGGCCATAAAGATTCCCAGAAAGCCCTCGATCATGAATACCATGTCCAGGCAGCTGATAACAGCCGTCATAGGCACGGCTTTGCCAAACAGGTAAAATGCCACAGGCCCCGGGTCGCCGAGATGGACGTACAGTCGGACACCGACTGTCAGCACACAGCCCAGCAAAAACATGACGCCGATGGTCTTGAGATAGGACTTAAAAATGGGTGTTGTGGCGGCGATGACAGTTGCCAACAGGAAAATCGCCAGGCCGATTTGCCAGCGGAATACGATCATGGATGTAAATCCCAGGCACAGAACAAGAATCAGCTTACATACAGGATGAAAATCATACCACCAATGGCCCTTTTTCTGGTAGTGTCGAAAGCTTTCGATAAATTCGGCATCTGTCACGGCAGGTTCCTCCTAATTCTTAACGGTTATTGCACAATTTCCCGAATCAAATGTCCAATTCTGCCTCGTCTGCTTTTGCATCGGTGACATACTTGCCGTAGGGCAGCTTAACCAGGAAGCGATCCGGCAGGGCCTTGATAACCAAGAAGACTACCAGCAGGCAAACGAACTTATCAATGCAGTCAAAGCACAGGGAGCTGACGGCCATTGCCAGATACTTGGGGACACCGGCATTGAACATGGGAATGCCCATCAGAACGGAAGCCATGTTACCCCAGAAATCGCCGCCCATGGCGAAGAAAATGATGGTTCCACTGATCCAACCTCCGATGAAGCCAAAAATAGGTGTGCACAGCAGCGTCTTCCACAGCTTCTTGAAGAGTCCCTTTTTGGACATCAGGCCCGCCACGACGCCAAAGGCCATGTTCAGCGGTGCCATCACAATCATGACGGGATTCTTGATAACATTTACAAGGTTGGACAGGAGTCCAACGATCAGGCCGGGGACGGGCCCGCAGATCGCGCCCACAAGAATGGTGCCGATGGAATCTCCCAGAACCACGGTAGTGATGGGGTAGATTACGTTATAGCATACCATGTTAATAGCTACGGCCAAGGGGATCAGCAGGAGGGTCATTTTGTCGAGTTTGTGATTTTTCTTTTCTAACGTTGCCATATGAATTCTCCTTTTATTTGGACGCCAGTGCGGCGTCAAAGTACAAAATCATTTGCAATTGGCGGCGGCATCCACCAGCATATCCATAAACCGGGCATTGTCCATATTGTAGACAACCTCCACATTCTTGGGCAGGCCCACCAAAATGCCGGAATAATCGCAGATGGTCGCACCGTCTGTATAACCGCCGCCGGTTTCAATGTCCACGTGCATCCAACGGCTCTCCGTAACAATCGACGGGTCGATAACCCCTGCCACAGCGCAGGCATCGTGGATGGGAACCACGTTTTTGAGATCCAGGAAGCTCAGACCGGCATTGTGCCGCGCCATGAAGAAGCGAACCAGCGCGGCCATCATCTTGCCGGTGTCATTGCCCAGGGCCTCCAGGCGCTCCAGGGTGTCCACACCGCACATAACCCGATACGTCACATCGTAGCCGAACATTGTAACGGGAATCCCGCTTTCAAAAACGATTTTGGTTGCTTCCGGATCAACAAAGGTATTGAATTCCATGCCCGGACGGCTCAGGACAAACTGCGCGGTACCGCCCATCATACAAATTCGCTCGATTTTCGGAATCAGATCCGGGAAAGCCTTAATCAGTAGTCCCACATTGGTCAGCGGCGCAGTGGGAATGATGGTTACCTTTTCCTCGCTTTCCCGCAGAACCTTCGCCATCATCTCCACAGCGCGGATGGAGGCTGCCTTCTTCGGATTTTCGGCGGGGAATGTGAAGCCGTCCAGTCCGGTAGTTCCATGCACTGCCGCGCCGGTTGTCTTTACCGACAGCAGCGTTTTCTTTTGCTCCTCATTCATACGCTCCAGCATGGCGGCTGTCATCTTTTCCATGGTCGCCTTGTGGGAGCGGACAATGCCATCCTGAAAACCCATCGCCACAGGCACCTCGTCTGCACCGATATAATGCAGCACATTCAGGGCATTGCGCGTCGTATTCTCAATGGTATTGTTACCTGCCACGGTGGTAACGGCGCGGATATCCAATTTCTGGCTGCCATATGCCAGAACCAGCGCTACCATGTCATCGTGACCGGGGTCACAGTCAATGATTACAGGTATCTTTTTCATTCAAAGCTCCTCCTTTGTGTGCGCTTCCTCGAAATGAATGACCTCTTCCCATGTTGGAATTGAGGTAGACGCGCCCTGTCTGCTGACAGCAATGGCAGAGGCCATGCTCGCATATTTCAGAATGTCCTCCATCGGCAGACCCTTTGTAAGGCCTGCCAGGAAGTAGCCGCAGAAGGTATCTCCGGCGGCGGTGCTATCCACCGCTTTTACCGCGTAAATCCCGTGGGAAAGACGTTTTCCATGATTGTAATACAGAACGCCCTTCTCGCCAACGGTCAGGACAATGGCCGCATTGGGGAATTGCTCTGCCAGTCCTTCCAGAATTCGATCATACTCCTCAGAGGCTACACCTGCCAGAGCCCTTCCTTCAACTTCGTTGATGATGAAGTAATCCACCAGCTCCAGAGGATACCCCATCAGCTCCCGGGTAATTGGCGATGCATTGAAGGCAATCTGCATTCCCCGCCGCCTGGCTTCTTCCATTGCAAAGGAAACGTTGGATATTTCATTTTGCAGCAGCAGAATATCTCCGCTGCCAAAGTTTCCAAGAACCTGCTTGATGTACGCACGACTTATGCACTGATTTGCCCCGCCGCAGACGATGATGCAGTTCTGACCGGCTGCGTTCTGAATAATTGCGTGTCCGCTGACCGCATCGATTTTCTGTATCCATCCTGCATTTGCACCGGATTGGGTCAGGCACTCCAGAAAAGGCGCGCCATCTGGGCCAATGGCTCCCGCGTGATATACCTCTGCACCGGCACGGGCCAGGGCCAGCGTCTGATTCAAGCCCTTGCCTCCCAGAAATTCTGCATATCCGTCGCTCAAAATTGTTTCACCGACAGCAACAAAATGCGGCACGTCATAGACCTTGTCAAAGTTCAGAGAACCAAGATTCAGAATTTTCATTATGCACTTCCTTCCCGGTTTTTACTGTAATGCTTCTGAAAATCGTTTGCTTTATACTTGCTTTTTATTGAATTCAATAGTAAAATGGTTTCGTAAACAGTTTACCTTAACTGGATTGTACAACCATGCCATGCGTTTTGTCAACAATCCATTTTTGGGTTGCATTATTTTTGTTGAAATAGTACAATATGTATGTCGTAAAACTGTGAAATCGGCCCATTCTCTTGTGCCGTATTGGAAGGAGTACACAAAATGACCATCCGGGATATTGCCAATGCAGCTGGCGTCTCTGTTGCAACTGTTTCCAAAGTTCTCAACCATAGGGATCAGAATATCAGTCAGGAGACCAAGGAACGAATCCTTCAAATCATCAAAGACAGCGGCTATGTACCCTATGCCAAAATTCGTGACCGCCTTCTCACCGGCACCAATACCATCGGCCTGGCCGTTCCTTCGCTGGATATTTCCTACTACGCATCCTTTGTTTCAAGGGTGCAGGCCCTTGCGCGGCAGCAGGGCTTTGTACTGTCATTGTCCATTACCGGCGGCAGCAGCGAGGAGGAGCTTGCTGCGCTGGAGAGCTTTCGGGATACCAAGGCTGTTGGAATTCTGTTTTTTCCGTGCAGCGAGGAGGGGTTGCAGGCGCTTCAGCAGCTCCACGCGGAAGGGTATGGCGCGGTCATCCTGGACTATATGATGGAAAACGCAGTGTGCCCCCAGGTGTTTCGGGCAAATGACCGCATGGCCAAGCAGTGTACGGAGCTCCTGCTGGATCACTGCCAGCACATCGCGCTGCTGACGCACCGGGAAACCGGCAGTATCGTGCGCAAGGCCGTGTGTTCCGGGTATGAGGCGGCTCTGCTGGAAGCCCACCGCTCCATTGACTCCGGGCTGGAAATCCATGTCGGGGCAGAATATGAGCCGGTATTGGATATTCTTCTGGAAAGCGGCATAGACGGGATCGTCTGTCAGGATGCGGAATTGGCCGGTCTTGTCTATAGCGTCGCAGGCAAAAAGCAGCTTCAGATTCCGGAAGACCTGTCGGTCATCTCCATGGAGGATGCCCTCCTCTCCACCCAGCTTACCCCTCAGCTGACTTCCGGCGGGACAAGCGCAGCGCGGATGGCAGAGGTGGCGCTTGAAGCCCTTTCCTGGCAGATTCGCCAGCAGCCGCAAAAATTCACCTCCCAGGCGATTTGTGGCAGCACCCGAATGCGCGGCAGCATCTCTGTCCGGCAAAAGCACACTCCTCGTATCGCCATCATTGGCAGCATGAATATGGACGTTGTCCTCCAGGTCCCGCACCTGCCCCACCCCGGAGAAACGCTGCTCGCCCCTCAGCTGACGACATGGCCCGGCGGAAAGGGCGCCAATCAAGCCCTTGGCGTCAGCCGACTGGGGGGCAATGCCTATATGTTTGGCTGCCTTGGAAATGATCGCTACGGAAAGCAAATCGCGGAACAGCTATCGAGCGCCAATGTGGATATGTCCAGCGTCCCGCTGACTGCGGATCAGCCAACAGGTACCGCCTATATCAATGTCTGTCCCGATGGCAGCAATACCATCGTTGTACACCCAGGGGCCAACACCCTGGTTGATCAGGAATACATTCGCCGCCACCAGGCGCTGCTTCGCAGCACAGACTACTGTCTGATCCAGATGGAAATTCCCTTCGAAAGCGTTCGGGAAGCGCTGCAATTTTGCGTCAGACACGGCACGCGCTCCATTTTAAAGCCGTCCCCCGCCAGGAACTTGCCAGAGGAGCTTCTGAAAGGAATTTACATTCTGGTTCCTAACGAGGAGGAAGCCGAGATACTCTGTCCCGGATTGTCATCGCCGGAGGAGCAGACCGCATATTTTCTGGGCAAAGGCGTGGAGAACGTTATTATCACCATGGGGCCCGCTGGCTGTCTCTGGGCCAATGCGGAGGGAATCCGCAGATATCCGGCGCATCCCTTCCCTTGTGTGGATTCTACCGGAGCCAGCGATGTATTTATCAGCTGCTTGGCAGTTATGCTTGCTGAGGGAAAAGGAATCGAAGATGCCATCCATGCGGCCAGCTGGGCCTCATCCTATTCCGTTGCGCAGGAAGGCGTCCAAAATTCCATTCCGGAGAGGGCACTTCTGGATGAATTTTTACAAAAAACATAGGATTGTAGTTGCACAGCTGGAGCATCTTCCCACATAGAAAGAAGGGGCTGTTAGAAAAGTATGTCGCTGCGAACCAGTGACCGACGTCACTACTCCGCGCTAAGAGCCGGCTTCGCCGGTTGCGCTATGTACGTGACTGCGGTCACAGTGGTGTGGCAGCCCCCCGGTTGAATGGTAACAGACTGGTTTTACTACCAAGATGTTTGAAAATCCGGGGGATTGCCACACCAGCGCGCGCGCTGGTTCGCAATGACAGAGCGTTTTCTAACAGCCCCTTCGCCTTTTACCATGGCGTTGATCTTGCAGTGTATTTCCAGACGCCATACATAATCCCCAGAACTACATCTCCGTATCGGATGAAGCTCTGGGGATTTTTGCGTTTTGAAAGGAATGCCCACAAACCATTTTCCATTTGTGGGTACTCATTTCAAAACGAGCTGGGACTCCAAAGGGACGGCCGGTCCCTTGGCAGCGGTTTCCAAAGGCGGCGGTGCTGCCTTGGCGGGAGGAATCCAATGGAGGGCAGCGCCCTTAAGTGGCAGGAAGAATCCAATGAAACCGGCGGTTTCGTGGCACACGACTTTGCCCGCAAAGTCTAGTGTGTTATACCTTTGGCGACCGTGGGTGGCGGAAAGGGGTTGTTCGGGGCGGGAACAAGCACTTTCCGTCAGCCACAGAACAGGCGGATTTTGGCGCGCCACGCGCTGAAATTCAGGATTTGCCCCTTGCAAAATCCGCCTGTTCGGGTGTAGGTGATGTGGCGGAGCGGAGAGAATTTTGGCAGAAATTCTTGGAGAGCAGCAGCATCACCGGGGGAGCCAAAGGGATATCAAGCCCGCCGCAGCGACGTTACTTCTCGTTTTCCTTTTCGTAGCTTGCTTCACACGCAGGGCTGCAGAAATCCTCGTCATCGCTCTTTGCAAAGAATGCTTTCATGCAGTGCCTGCACAGCCGCAGGCTGGAAGTCTCATCCGCCAGCATGAAGCTGAACATCATCTGGATCGCCAGCAGCAGGGAATGAAAATCCCACACAATGGTGGGGCGCTCCCATAACTCTATGTGGTAGTTCGGAGCGATTCCTCCAAACGCCGCCATACCCTGCCGGTAAATATCTCTGGTATCTTCGTCCATTTCCTCGTCCTCTTCATAGAACAGGAAGCTGCTCAGGAAAGTGAATGACCAGTCCTGAAAGGTCTGGATACTCCTTCAATCATATCGGAGCTCTCTTCATGGAAAGGAGCGTTTTTTATGAGCGAAAAGCGGCGGGATAACCGAAACCGCATTTTGCACAACGGAGAGAGCCAACGCCAGGATGGAAGATATGCTTACAAGTACAAAGACATCAATGGCGAAACCAAATTCGTTTATAGCTGGAGACTGGATAAAAATGACCGGGCACCTGCCGGGAAGCCCAGGGATTTGTCTCTGCGGGAAAAAGAAAGGCAGATTCAGCAGGATTTGTTCAACCAGATCGTCCCCAACGGCGGAAACCTCACCGTACTGGAGCTGGTGCAGAAGTACCTGTCCCTGAAGGTCAATGTCCGGCACAACACCCAGGCCAACTACAATTTTGTTGTTGGCATTCTGAAAAAGGAAGCCTTCGGAAGCCTGCGCATTGACAAGGTAAAGCTGTCCGATGCCAAGGCGTGGCTGATTAAGCTGCAAAAGGATGGCAGAGGCTACAGTACCATCCATTCGGTTCGGGGCGTGGTTCGCCCTGCCTTTGAGATGGCGGTGCAGGATGACCTGATCCGCAAGAATCCCTTTGGCTTTGAGCTGGCTACCGTGGTTGTCAACGACAGCGTGACCAGAGAAGCCATTACCCGGGCGCAGGAGCGGGCATTCCTCAAGTTCATTCAGGAGGATAACTGCTACCGCAAATACTATGACGGAATCTACATCCTGTTCAATACCGGGCTGCGGATTTCCGAGTTTTGCGGGCTGACCATTTCGGACATCGACTTCCAGAACAAGCGTATCCGGGTAGATCACCAGCTTCAGCGCAAGCGTGATATGGAGTACATCATCGAGGACACCAAGACCAAAAGTGGTGAGCGGTATGTGCCCATGAGCCAGCAGGTTGTGGAATGCTTTCGCCGGGTGATCGCCAACCGAAAGCCTCCGAAGCAGGAGCCAATCATCGACGGCTATACGGGCTTCCTGTTTCTGGACAAGAACGGGATGCCCATGGTTGCCCTCCATTGGGAGCATTACTTCAAGCATATCCTGAATAAGTACAACAGCATTTATAAAGTACAGCTTCCGAAGATCACACCCCATGTATGCCGGCACACCTTCTGTTCCAACATGGCGCGCAGCGGCATGAGCCCAAAAACTCTGCAATACATCATGGGGCACTCGGATATCAGCGTCACGCTGAACACCTATACCCATCTGACCTTTGACGATGCCAAGGCGGAATTTGACCGGGTTGCGGAAGCATAAAAGTGTTCGTCTGCCATAGGTAGTATGGCTGGTAGTAAAGGGGTGTGGTTTACTACCAGATTTACTACTTTTGCGTAAAACAATATGCCACGAAGAGCCACGATAAAACACGATGACACGGAAGATGCAAAAATCGAAAAGTCGTTGCGGCTCTAAGCAAATCGTGGTTTATCGAGGAGTATGATTGCAATGATAAAGATCCTGTTCATCTGCCACGACAATAGTGTGAAAGTAATCCCTTTCCGTCTTGTCTCGTAAATCCAAGAAAAGATATGACTCCTGCCGAAAAAAGCAAGGCAAAAGCAACAATTCAGATTCTGCATCTTAATGACGAGGATCAGGCTAACCGCAGATGCGAGATTGTTATGGAGTACATATGCGGAAATATTAGTCAAGCATTTTTGAAATCGAAGTATCCCTTCATTGCAGAGGAATTACAACGTCAAGACTTGTATGAAAAGATCAAGGAAATAATCAAGGTTCCTGTTACTGCTCCTGCCTAAGTGAGAAAATCGCCTTGCCATCGCTGCGGCTATGGAAACCGTGGAAAACCGCAAGCGGTTTACGCACCGTTCCCACAGCCTGCGCTCACCCTCTTTTTCCTCTCTGGCTTTCTCCCTATACGAAGAAAAGTGTCCATTTCTATCCAGAAAACGTACAGTTGTCGTGATGAACCGAGGGCAGCGTGTCAATATGGCAAAGAAAAGCAAACGGCACACAGGCGGTTTTATCCTCAAAAAAGCCCCGAAGCATGACAAAAAAGAAGCCCAGCATCGCGCCATTTGACGTGATGCTGGGCTTTGAACTTAGTTCCATTCCTCCGCCAAGAGGAAATCGCGGATATTCCGGTGCTTGATCCCATTTCGGCTCATATCGAACTCATCGAGAGAAACAACGTACTTCGGGAAGTTGTCGCGGATAGCGTCATACGCGCCGAACTCGCGGTTGACCGTTTCGTCGGAGGCGAGCAGGTAGCACACCTGAACGTACAGCTTTTCGCCGCGCTTGTCGCATACAAAATCAATTTCCTTATCGCCCGTCCTGCCAACGGTCACCTCATAGCCCCGGCGCAGCAATTCCAGATACACGATATTTTCCAAAATGAGATTGATGTCCCGCATATTGCCGCCGAAGACCGCTTCGCGGATGCCGTGATCGGCAATATAGTACTTCTCGTTGGAGGCAAGGATCTGTTTGCCCTGCAAGTCCTCCCGCTTCACCTGATAGAAAAGGTACGCCTCGCAGCAGTATTTGATATAGTTCAGAATTGTTTCCGGGGCAACGGTGCGCTGCTCGTTTTTCAGGAACTTCGCAAGCGAGGTCGCGGAGAAGGTAGTCCCTACATTGGCGATCACATAGGCGATGATCCGTTCCAGCAAATCAACATCCCGGATCTTATTCCGTTTCACAATATCCTTGAGCTGAACAGAGTTGAATAGATCGTGAAGATATTGCTTAGACGGTGCATCCGCATAGCGGAGGTTTGCGAGATAGGGCATTCCTCCGGCAAGCAGGTACTTTTGGAAACACTGCTGAATGGACGAATTGGGCGCAATCGAACGGTACAGCTCCATGAACTCCCCGAATGAAAACGGATAGATTACAAACTCCACATACCGTCCGCCCAGATAAGTCGCAAGCTCACCGGACAGCAGCTTTGCATTGGAGCCTGTGATGTAGATGTCGCAATCCAGCGAGACACGGAGAGAGTTGATGCACTTTTCCCAGTCCTTGACCTCCTGGATCTCATCGAAAAAGAGGTAGACCTTGCCGCCGATTTCCTTGGCGCGTTTGGTGATCTCATCGTGCAGTGCCTGTGCGGTTTGCAAATGGGAATAGCCCATATCTTCAAAGTTGATGGAGATAAACTGCGCCCGGCTGACGCCGGACTCCGTGAGTTCCTGCTGGATCAGCTCCAACATGACCGACTTTCCGCAGCGGCGGATACCGGTCATGACCTTGACCAGCTCTGTTCCGATAAACGGACGGATGCGGTTCATATACAGTTCGCGTTTGATCACAAAACTTCACTCTCCTTCCGTGGCTGACCATAGTATAGCACACTTACGATGGAAATTCAACGGAAAAATTGTGAGTTTATAAGTTATAACTGATAAAATGCAAAATTCGACAAATGATTTCAGATAAGGCTAAAATGCTTGAGTGAAGCCCTACAAAGGGAGGATTCCACCCTTTATTGGCACACAAACTGCCGTTATACGTTCTTTTCCTCAAGGGTTATTTTTGGTTTACGGGAAAAGAATTACCTAAAACAATACACACGTTTCACCTTGATATTGTACGTCTTCCCGTGTATAATTGCGCTGATGGAGTTTGGAGAAAGGATGTATGAAGATGGAATATATGTCCTGTCCTGAGGCGGTGAGAAATTGCAACATGGGTAAGGTGCTGTTAGTAGAAGATAATATAAGTGCGGTAAAGAAAATTGTGCGTTATATTGGCAATATATCTGCCGATCTGGAGATACATTCTGTTTCCGAGGCCGGAGAAGCCCTGCGATACGCAAAAGCAAACGATGTTTCCCTTTTTATCCTGGATATTCAGTTAGGGGACTATAAAGGAACCAGTTTGGCAAAGCAGCTCCGCGAATTGCCGGAATATAAATATACGCCGATTATTTTTGAAACGGCATTGGCGGGAGAAGAACTTTCCGCTTACCGAGATGTGAAGTGTTACAGTTTTCTTGTAAAGCCATTTGGCGAAGAGGAATTTGTAACGGCATTTCGTGACGCGCTGGGATTGTCTAAACAGATGAACCAACAAGCAAAAACCGTCCAGATTGCGCAAAAGCAATTTATCTTAGAATATGTTACGCAGGATATTGCCTATATCGAAGCCTTTGGGAAAAAACTTGTGATCCATACCGGCAGCCGTCTGTCCGGCATCAAAGAAGATATGATTTCCGGGTACACTTTGTCTGGTTTTTTGACGCTGCTTGATGATCCGGCATTTGTTCAGTGCCATAAGAGTTATGTTGTGAACAAATCCCATATCGAGAAAATTGACAAATCCGGGCGAAAGATTTTTCTGAAGGGATTTACAGATACAATCCCCATCGGAAATAAATATCAGGCCGAATTGTGGGGGTAAGCATGGACTTTCTAATGGATCTGATACAGTTAGGATTGGATGTGGGAATACTGGCACTCTGCTGCGAAGTCGTTTTCCGTCAAAGGGCAGAACAAAAGGCAAAGGATTTTTTCATTTTTCCGATTCTTCTTGTGCTTTGTGTCGCGCCGAGACTGGATTTCTCGATTGGCGCCAATATGACGGCATCCTTCCGCAGGGAAGGTTTTGAAATACTACCGGCAGACAATCTTGTTGGATTGCTGTTTTTGATTTTTGCAGTATTGTTGTTGAACAGTATTTTCTTCGGCTCCAATTCCAGCGGTACGGTTTTCTGCGGCACAATGGCGGCTTCCTCCATTTTCCTGTTCGTCAAATGTCTGTGCGCGGTTCTTTTTGCTGTCTGCGGGGCTGCGGATAGTTTCCTCCTGTTGGGCAGCCGTATAGCGGCATTGTGCCTTATCGTCGTGCTGGCGTTCACGCCGCTTTTCGGTTTCATCCATCAGCTCGTCCAAAGAAGCGATTTTACAATTTTAATCGTATCTACCGATATCGCTGTGTTTCTCATGGCAGTGCTTTCGATCCTCTCTTTTGATGTGGATCGGCTTCTTGCCAACCTATGGGGAATTATGATACTGATCCTTGCGGTCCTGCTGCTGGACAGCATATTGCTGTTCCTACATCAGCGCCGAACGCAGGAGCAAAAGCGCATCCACATGATTGAGCAGTATGTGCCGATTGTGGAAGAGCTGATCTCACAGGTCAGGGCAAGGCAGCATGAATTTAATAACCGGATGATGGCGATTGAAGCTGCCGTTGCCTCTGCGGATACTCTGGAAGAAGCCCGGAAGGAAGTGACGGCTCTCACAGGAAGTATTGGGATTGGTTTGAATGACAGGGAACTGCTCTCATGCGACAGCAAAATGGTTGCCGGGATGCTGTTTGGAAAAATAAAGCAGGCAGAAGCGGCAAACCGTCACATAGAATTATCGTTACACGGTCTTTTCAAGAAAACGGTCACCCCTGAAACAGAATGGATCGAGGCCATTGGGATTTTATTGGATAATGCAATCGAGGCTTCGCCGAAAGGAAGTACTATTTTTTTATCCAGCAAAAAACAGGGGGATTTTCTGGAGTTGACAGTTTCCAATCCGGCTCCGCCGCTGTCCAATACTGAATTTATGGCCTTGTTTGGAAAAGGCGTAACAACAAAGGCGAATCGGGACGGCCACGGCTTTGGCCTGTATAACATCCTGCGCATGACGGAACGGTATCACGGAAAAATCCTGACCCGCAATGAATCCATTTTGAATGAAAATTATGTTGTCTTTGGCATACGCATGCCATAAAGAAGGTATGAACGAGGGTTTTAAGGGAACGAAATTTGTTTTGTTCCCTTAAAACCCTCTCTTGTTTCCGGCCTGTTGAATCGCTTGAAAGCGTTTGATATACTGGAAAAACCAAAGAAAGGGATGAATGAAATATGATAGACCTTGTGAAAAATGAGTGGAAAAAAGTGTTTCTGCCGGTGCTATTGACAACGGTTCTTCTGGCAATCGCCATGAGTGTGCTGTCCTGCACAATTTACCAAAACTATACACTACACTACGATTTAGAGGCATGGGAAGTTGGAACGGAACTGTTTTCTCTGCTTTATCCGCTGTTTGTTGTGGTGCCGCTATGCTGGAATTTGTATTACGAGCGCAAAAACAACTTCCTGCTCTATGTCATGCCGCGAGTGAAAATGAAGAAGTATCTGACTGCCAAATGGATTGCGTATGCGCTGGGAGCCCTTTGTATTATCGTGATTCCTTATGTACTATCGGCGGTGTTTGCCCTCTATGTGAAACCGCCAGTGGTTCCTTTCGTTGAAAATCCGTTTCGCCATGTATTTGAAAACGCATTTATAAAGACCCCGCTGTTATATGCAGTTGCCCTGTCCCTCTGGAGAGGCATCGTCAGCCTTTTTGTAATGACCTTCGGATTTGTCCTCGCTTTATACTGCAAAAACATTTTTGTGATCCTTACCGGGCCATTTGTGTATTCCATTTTAGAAAATTTTGTCCTGGCGATTCTCCGCTTGGAGAGACTGCGGCTGGTCGTAGCTTTTGATCCCGCAACAATCGATCCAAAGGTGGTATCGATCTCCTCTTTCCTCTTTGGCCCAATTGTTTTAAGCATTGTGATTGGCCTGACAGCGTTTCTTCTTTCTAAGAAAAATGCTGTCGTAACCATTTAGGAATCCGTTATGATTACACTTATCCGGAAAAATCTCCGCTTGTGGGGATACGGAAAGTCGCTTGCCCTGTTTGCCGGATGTATGCTTTTTTCCATCAGCGGGAGGTTAAACGGAGGGATTGCATACGAGCGGCACATCTTATCGGCGGTAACAGACCATTACTATCTGACCTATTTTGTGCTGCCGATTGTACTGCTAAGCTGCTTTTCCTTTCTTGATGACGACGGAGAGCTAATCATCCTACGGTTTCAAAGTTACCATTCTTATTTTCTGAAAAAATGGATTGGGGTTGGTTTGATTGCAGTCATTCTGATGGCTGTTCAAACTGGGGCAATTCTTCTGTCCGGTATAGGATTGCCTTTCGGCAACGACTGGAATATTGTCGGAGGAGCGACGGAAACAGAGTTGTTTCCCATATTGCAGCAGGTTTTCTCGAATCCTTTACAGGCGTTTATGGGATTTACGCTCTATCAGTTTGTGGGGTGCTGGTTGATCTTTGGAATCTGTATGTGGATTGGACACTTTGCCGGGAGAAAATGGACTGTCCGAATCATTATGGCTCTTTATATCGTTTCGGCTGTGTGGATAAAGCTTCCCGCAATTCAAAGCCTTCCACTAACAGGTTTGAATCATTTGTTGATTTTACACCACAATTTTGGAGCGCCGGCTCGTCCATGGATTACAGGATTCACGCTGCCGCTATTCATGCTGACAATTCTGTTTTCTGTGCGGTTCGCATGGCGGAGGTCTTTGCCCCAACTTCGGCTGAAATGTCACGGGATTGCCGCGTACTATTTCTATGCGCTGATGACGAAGCGCAATATTCTGATCCTTCTGGCCGTTGTGGTTGGAATTACGCTTTATAAAGGGCTGGGATATGCAGAATCCGACGCGGAATGGATATATTCGCTGTTTGCGGGACACGGAACAGGATATTTTCAGGTGTTCCCGTTTCTGGAAATGCTGATCACCAGCGGTGTACCGCTATACCTGCTGGCGGCTTTTGTGGAACATACGGTTAACGGACAATCTATTTTTATTTCTGTGCGTGCAAAAAGCCGCAGGCATGTCGTGAAGGGAATCCTATCGGTCAGTACAAAATTTCTCATAATATATGCGTTTTTTTGGCTGATGGCTGGTCTTGTGGGGGGATTCCTATTCCGTAGGGGCTCAACAATCCCTTCGTTTCGGCTTCTATTCTATGCGGTTTTGATGAAGCACCTTGATATCCTTGTGCAATATCTGATTATGTTCAGTGTTTACATCGCAACAAGGCAGGTTACAATCGGTTTCCTTGTGTTAGTAGCGGGAAATCTGCTCTGTATCTTTCCGGGGCGCTGGATGACATATTTGCCCTTTGGCCTATCCAGCCTGACAAGGATTTCCGTTGTGGAGCCGGGAATTGGAATTTCTGCTGTATCCGCCCTTGGGATAGAGACTGTCATTTCAGGTCTGTTGATTGCAGGAATCCTTATGTGGGGCTACAAGAAAATATTGAATTAGGAGGACAGAATATGCGTTCCTATATTGAAGTAAAAAATGTATCAAAAAGTTTTGGCGGCAAGGCAATTCTTCAAGATGCTTCCCTGTCCATAGAACAGGGAACAACTGTTGGTTTGGTTGGCGCGAACGGCAGCGGAAAGTCAGTGCTGTTCAAGATTTTATGCGGGTTCGAGAAGCCTGATCGGGGCAGCGTTTATGTGCGCGGCAAACAGCTCGGTAAAAATGGCTGTGACTTCCCCGAAAGTTTGGGTGTATTTATCAATTCCCCTGGCTTTATCGGTATTTACAGTGGCTTTCAAAATCTGAAATTCCTTGCGGACATTCAAGGGAAAATCGGAGAAAAAGAAATCCGACAGGCCATGAGCAAAGTGGGGCTTGACCCTGATAATAAAACGAAAGCAGACGATTATTCTCTTGGCATGAAGCAGAAGCTGGGGATTGCACAGGCGATTATGGAGGGACAGGATATTCTGATTTTGGATGAACCCTTTAACGCACTGGACTACAAAACCTATGAAGATGTAAAGACCATCATCCGTATGCTGAAAGCGGAAGGCAAAACCATTTTTCTGACTTCACACCATTTCAAAGACATTGAACAACTATGCGATCAGGTGTACTCGATTGAAGACTGCCAACTCGTGCCGATTACGGAAGAAATCGCAGCACACTATCGGGAGATGGATTGACTGAAAAAATATGTAGATGCAAGTTGTGAGGAAGTTTAACGCTTACTACAGCACATCCCACTGGCCCGAATAACCAGTGGGATGTGTTCATATATGGTGTAAACGCCGTCCAGCCGGCGTTTACCAGCAGTCCACAGGACTGCTCAGACTGTCGAAAAACCCCTTACGGGCTTTTCCGACAAGTTTTGCAGTCTGCCGCGCGCACTCCTTGTTCGCCTATGGCGAACAACTCGCACACTTGCAGCCTGAGATGTATTTTCTGTCAGGTACACGCCCCGACAGAAAATGATTTGATTTTATTTGTCGGCTTACGCCGCCAAACTCTGCGAGGCTTTTTTGACAAGCTGAGCCCAGCCGGGAAACCGGCTGGGTATATTTTTTGAAAAACCGTAAATACCTCTTGACAAATAATACTACGCAATGTATAGTATTACTCGAAGGGAGGTATTCCATGGACATTCAATTGAAACGCGGCTTGCTGGATGTGTGCGTTCTGGCGGCCATCAAGGATGAAGACAGCTATGGCTACCAGATCATCAAGGACATTCACCCCTATGTGGAAATTTCTGAATCCACATTGTACCCCATTCTGCGGCGCATGGAAAACGCCCAGCTTTTGACGGTACGTTCCGCCGAACACAACGGGCGGCTGCGGAAATACTACCATATTACCCCGGCCGGATTGGAGCGGCTGGAGGCCTTCCGGCAGGAATGGCAGGAAATGATGGCAATTTATAAATTTGTGACCCGGGAGGAAACGCATCATGAATGAGGCCTTGTATCGAAATTTTGAATTGCAGCAGCTGCTCCAGATGGAGCCGGGTCCCCTTGAGAAAAAGAATTGGCAGGACCTTCTCCGGGAGGAGCAGCCCCGGAAAAAGAAAAAGGGCTTTGTAAGGAGGAACGGAAGATGAAAAAGCAGGAATTTCTGGATGCTCTGGGTGCCGGGCTTTCCGGCAGCAGCGATGCCGAAGAGGTGCTGGACTTCTACCGGGAGATGATCGAGGACCGGATGGAGGACGGCATGGAGGAAGAGGCTGCGGTGGAGCAGCTGGGGGCCGTGGAGGACATTCTTGCCCGCTGCGTCCAGGGGCTGACGGTTCCAAAAGCGGTTTGTGAGACGACTGCGGGCAGCGGCATTTCCCGGGTGGAGATCCGGGAAAAGGAATTTGATGTGACCGTCTGCGAAGGCACGGAGGATACCTACCGCCTGGAGGAGAGCAGCGAGGGCTATCACGATGTGACGCTGGAAAATGGGGTGCTGCGCATTGTCCGCAACAAGCGGCAGCCGGAGCGGCGGCTGTTCTTCTCCACTTCCGGGGAGCTGACGCTGTACCTGCCCAAGGGACAGATACAGGCCCTGGATGTGACCACGTGCAGCGGCGATATGGAAGTACGGAAGGATTTTGAAACCGTTCATGTCACCGGGGCCAGCAGCGATGTGACATTGTCCGGCAGCTATTCCGGCAAGGTCGCAATCCAGACGGCCAGCGGAGATGTAACGCTGGAGGGCGTATTTGCCGGGCCCCTGGAGCTCCAGACCTCCAGCGGCAGCCAGGAGCTGAAGGGACGCTTCCATTCCGGAAAACTGCGCGCCGCCAGCGGCGATATCGAGATCGCCCAGGCCAGCGTCACAGAAGATCTGGCGGTGGAAACCGCCAGCGGCGATGTGGAGCTTTCCAATGTGAAGGCCCAGGGGCTGCAGCTGCGCAGTGCCAGCGGCGATATACAGCTGGAGCGAATCTGTGCAGAGCTACTGGCAATCGAAAGCAGAAGCGGCGATATGGAGCTGCAGCAGGTGCTTGCCAAGGAGGAGTTCCTGTGCAGGAGTACCAGCGGCGATATCTCTCTGACAGGGTGCGACGCTTCCAAGATGGGCTTTGCCACGGTTTCCGGCGACATCACCGGCAGTCTGCTGCACGGCAAGCGGTTTTCCAGCCGCACGGTCTCCGGCGATATCCACCTCCCCGGCGGGACGCCTGAGGGAGAGTGCACAATCTCCACCGTCTCCGGCGACGCAAACCTGCGGGTGGAGGAGTAAAAGAGAAAGCTTTTACCGCCTGCCGATCGAAGTCGGCAGGCGGTATCAGTCTGTCAAAAAACTTCAAATCTGGGGGCTGTTGCATTTTGAGAATTGGCGATGTGGTTTTTCTTTGGGGCGCTTATCAAACAATCGTGGTAAGCATTGTGCATTCCAAGGTTACACCCAAAACAATATTTTTGGAAAAAACAAGGCTGCTATGCCAAACGGCAGGTCTCGCATAGGAGGCCTGCCGTTTTGAATGCAATTGTTTTTGCGAATCCGCTTTACCCGATGCCAAAATACCCTTCCCGCATCAGAATTTCCAGCACCTTGGCCTCTCGCTCCAGCATATTCTGGTCCTTGGGGCCGTGGTCGGGGAGGCGGTTTGTCTGAATGGCGGTCTCCGGCGCAACAAATTCCAGGGTGAAATGCTCCTCGGCTTCGTAATCATCCAAGTGCTGGCTTTGCACTTCCGGCTGAACGTCGCAGAGGTAATAGTAGTTGTCCTGAACGAACATAGCAATTCCGGGCTGATCGCTTTTTTGGACACGGTGGACCAGGCCGTATTCCCGGATGGATTCCGGGCGTACCTGTAGGCCAGATTCCTCCAGGACCTCTCGGATGAGGGCCCGGGGCCTGGTTTCCCCGGCCTCGATGCCGCCGCCGGGGAACTTGTAGTAGTCGTATTTCAGACTGTGTACCATGGCGACCTTGCCGTCCCGGAGGATGATGCCCCGGACGGAGGGACGGACAAAGGCGGGGCCCTTTGGGTCGTAGTCCTTGGTATCGATGTCAAAAAGGGCGCGCATGGTTAGTTCTCCTTTTCTGCCCACTCGGAGCGCAGGATCGCATAGTGGGCAGTGTCGCACAGGCCCTGGTTGTTCCAGTCCGCTTCCCGGGCGGTGCCTTCGTAGGTCATGCCGCATTTGCGCATGACATCGCCGGAATGGGGATTGTGGGGGTCATGGCGGGATTCAATGCGGTTAAAGCCCACTTCTTCAAAGAGAAAACCCAGAACGGCCTCCAGGGCTTCGGACATGATGCCGCAGTGCCACCAGTGTTCCCCGATACAGTAGCCGATTTCGGTGGAGCCGATTTTATCATCCACTTGGCGGGCGGTGATGTTCCCAATGGGTTCTCCCAGGGATTTGAGGACGATTATCCAGTTGTAGTTCCTCGGGGAGGCGCATTCCTCGATCCAGTCGCTTAAAACCTGTTTTGTAACATCCAGGCTGGCATGGGGCGGCCAGGTCAAAAACTTCGTCACCTCCGGGCTGGAAGCCCAGTTGCGGTACATGGGTTCGGCATCGCTGATCTCCGCCCGGCGCAGGAGCAGCCGGGGCGTTTCAATGGTTTGGCTGCCCTTGTGGGTCAGCAGACGGCGGCCCTTGGGATTATAGAGAATGGATTCCTCGGAGTTTTCAACGGTACCGTACCGGGTCTCATAGTTACAGTTTTTGATATACCGGAAGCCGCATTTTTGGATGACCCGGGCAGACTGGCGGTTCCAATCAAAATGCCCCACCAGAAGAAAATCCAATCCGACGGTATCAAACAGATAGGCAGTCACGGCCTTTACGGCCTCAGGCATCAGCCCACGGCCCCAGTAGTCCCGGGAGAGTACGTAGCCCAGTTCCCGGCCCCGGAGATAGGCTAGCTCCGGATAATGTTCTTCGTTATATTCCTCGATGCCCAAAGAGCCGATGACTTTGCCCTCATATTCCAGGGCAAAGGTCCGCTTCAGGGCGATAAATTTCTGTAGAATGGTTCGGGATTCTTCCATATTCTTGTGGGGCGTCCACCCGGCCATCTGGCCCACGCCGTCTACTTTGGCGTAGGCGTAAAAGTCCTCCAAATCACTCTCCCGCCAGGGCCGCAGGGTCATGCGGGGGGTGCGCAGGGTGATGCCGGTAATATCAATGGGTGCGTTCATAGATGATCCTCCTTTTTCATGAAAAGACCAGCGGCAGGCAAACCGGGAGCGTCAAGGGAAATTTATGCCAGTTCCGCAATGTCGTAAATCAGCCGCTCGGTCTTTTCCCAGCCCAGGCAGGCGTCGGTGATGGACTTGCCGTAGACTCCGCCGTCCACCTTCTGATTGCCGTCTTCCAGGTAGCTCTCCACCATGAAGCCCTTTACCAGGTCGTGAATGCCCCGGTCACAGTTCCGGTTTTGCAGGACTTCCCGGATGATGCGGCCCTGCTGGTAGGGGTTCTTGCCGGAATTGGCGTGGTTGGCGTCGATGACCACGGCGGGATTTTTCAGCCCCTGCTCTTCGTAGAGCCGGTGCAGGAAAATCAGGTCCTCATAGTGGTAATTGGGCCGGGCTTCGCCGTGCTTGTTGGTATAGCCCCGGAGAATGGCGTGGGCATAGGGGTTCCCGGCGGAGGTGGCCTCCCAGCCCCGGTAGATGAAGGTATGGCTGTGCTGGGCGGCATTGATAGAATTCATCATGACGGACAGGTCGCCGCCGGTGGGGTTCTTCATGCCCACGGGGACGGAGATTCCGGAGCTGGTGAGCCGGTGCTGCTGGTCCTCCACGGACCGGGCTCCCACGGCCACATAGGCCAGAACATCGTCCAGGTATTTGTAATTCTCGGGGTAGAGCATTTCGTCGGCGCAGGAGAAGCCGGTCTCCCGGAGCACCCGCATATGGAGCTCCCGGATGGCAATCAGCCCTTTGAGCATATCCGGGGCGGCGTTGGGGTCCGGCTGGTGGAGCATGCCCTTGTAGCCCGCGCCGGTGGTCCGGGGCTTGTTGGTGTAGACCCGAGGGATGATGAGCAGCTTGTCTTTCACCTTTTCCTGGATGGGGACCAGGCGGGTGACATAATCCAGAACGCTGTCCTCCCGGTCGGCAGAGCAGGGGCCGATGATCAGGGCCAGACGGCTGTCCCGGCTGCCTAAAATATCCTTCAGCTCCCGGTCCCGCTGCTCAAACACCTGGGCCATATCGGCGGTGACGGGGTATTCCTGTTTCAGGTCGTAGGGAATGGTCAGCTTGCGCTTAAAATCCATGTTCATAGTCTTACCTTCTTTATCTCTTTCGATCAATGGAGCCAGTATACCGTTTTTGGCTCTAAAAAGCAAGAAAAATCCCGCCAAAGCGGGATTTTTACGCGATCGGGCCTATAAGCCGGGTTCTGTCTTGACAGCCATCTATCTAGCCCCGCAATTGCTCACGGGATCAAGCCACCTCTTGGGGACGGCCGGGCAAGCCTATTGTCCCACACACGGTGTTGCTCCGGATAGAGTTTACATCATAAAACCCATGTCTCCATGGGCTGGGTGCGCTCTTACCGCACCTTTTCACCCTTGCCTCGTCGATGCAAGCTCCATATCCCTCGCCCCGCCGCAAGCGGCAGGGCTCGCTCATTTCGCTGCATCTCCTCTCCCCACAAAAACCTTCGTTTTTGCGGGGGCCCCATTTGATAGGAGCGGAGGCGGTATCTCTCTGTTGCACTTGTCCTGGGGTCACCCCCGGCAGGCGTTACCTGTTATCCTTGCCCTGTGGAGCCCGGACTTTCCTCATCTGGCGCCTTTCGGCATCCATCCGCGGCTGTCCGGCCCGGTCGCTCCAGTATTGTACTCTAAATTGGGCCGGTTGTCAAATATCTTGCAAAATTCTTTGAGAATTTTTGCTCATAGCCTTACCACCTTGTCAAACTGCTCTAGAAAATCCGGGCTGTGGTCGTGGGTGATGACAATGCGGGTGGTGCCCGTCTGGGCGAAAATGAATTGATCGATCAGCCGGGTGTTCTCCGGGTCTAAGCCGGTGGTTGGTTCGTCGTAGATCACAATGGGCTTTTTCTGCCGTGTTACCCTGGCCAGGTTGATGCGCTGCCGCTCGCCGCCGGAGATCTTTTCGCCGAAATCCCCCAGCTTTTGATCCCCAACCTGCTGTGCCAGCTTTTCCAGATTCAGCGCCCGGAGCAGATGCCGGTATTCCTCGGAATCCTCCTTGGGCGCGCCGGAGAATAGGGTGATGTTTTCGTAGAGCGTTGCGTTGAAAAGAAAGGGGCTCTGCTCCACAAGGCCGATGCAGCGGTAGAGATCGTCCTCGGAAACGGTTTGAACATCCTGATCGCCGATGGTGATTTTTCCTCCGTCCGGGGCATAGTAGCGCAGAAGCAGCTTGATCAGGGTGGACTTTCCGCAGCCGCTTTCGCCCACAATGGCAGTGGCCTTCCCCGCCGGGAAGGTCTCCGAAAAGTTCCGGTACAGCGTCTTCTCCCCGAAGTGGAGACTTACCCGGTCATAGCGGATGTCCCCGGGAGAGGTCAGATCCTCTCCCGCTTCCGGCGCGCAGACCGATTCGGCCCGGAGCTTTTTCCGGATATCCCCGGCGGCACGCATTTCCACCACATAATTGCTGATGTTGGAAAAAGCGTTGCCCAGGGTCACAAAATAGCTCTGGGCCGCAAGCATCAGCACGGCGCTCAGCTTCCCCTGAATCACCAGATATCCGCCCACGCCAATGCCCAGCAGCGCAGTCAGCCCCGCAAAGGTGTAAAAGGCCTCCATGCTCATATTCTGCACGAAGGAATAGCGAGAGGCGGCGCGGCGTTTGGCGGTGGAGAAGAAGTCGTGCCGGTCTTCCGCAAAGGCCGCGGCATTGTTGGCCCGGATAGTCTCGTAGCCCTTGATGAGCTCCTGGAGAGCGCCGGAGTAGGCTTCCGAGGCACCGGAAAAACCGTTTTTTGCCTTTTGGGAAATGGCTGTGAACAGATTGTTGGTAAAAATGGGGATGATGGCCAGCACAAGGCCCGCCAGAAGCAGCATCGGGTGCAGCTTGCAGAGCATGGCGGCGGCGCTGATGCCATAGAAAACCCAGCTGATAAGCATCAGTCGGCTGCCAATAAAATCATTGCGGTAGGTGTCCACATCCGTGGTCAAGAGGTTAAAATAATAGGCATCGTCCTTTTCCCGGAAGGCCTGCATGGGCCTGTGCAGCATGGCGTGGACGATATTGTGCTTGAGCTCCAATTCGATGGACGTCATGTAGGCGAGCTTAGAGCGGGTGTTCAGGTAATCCACCAGGAATAAGCCCAGGCAGGCGCTTACCGCCAGAAAAATGGAGAACAGCATCCCGGAAAGGTCCCCCGCCTGGGCCTTGTCGAGAATGACCGCACTGTAATAGACCTTCGCGGAGGAAATGCAGGCCTCCGCAAGGAACAAAAGACAGATGCAGAAGTACAGGATGCGCTGTTTGGTTTTGTTTTTCATGGGAAGTCTCCTTTGTATGTGTTTGGAACCTTGCCACAATGGCGGACGACCGGAAATCCGAGACGAACATATATGCTGTGATGCACTTTTACCGACTATCATACAGGATATGCCTGAAATAGTCAAGGCTGAATCGTATGGCCCTGCCCTTGCAAAATCCGACGGTGTGGGGTATACTAAGGACACCATTGCGATAGACGAAAGGCGGAATAGATATGGACGCATTTGAATCCTATTTTCAGAGCTTAAAGAAAAAGAAGATTGCCGTCTTGGGCCTGGGGGTCAGCAACCGGCCCCTGGTGCGGCTGCTGCTGGAATTTGGCTGCGACGTGGTGGGCTGCGACAAGACCCCCCGGGAGAAGCTGGATGACGAGGTGCTGGCGCTGGAGGCGGCGGGCTGCAAGCTCCATGTGGGGGAAGGGTACTTGGACGGAGTCCAGGCGGACGTGGTCTTCCGTACCCCCGGAATGCACCCCGGGAACCCGGCCATTCAGGCCCTGAAAAACCGGGGGGCTAAGATCACCTCGGAGATGGAGGTGTTCTTTGAGGTTTGCCCCTGCCACCTGATCGCCGTCACCGGCTCTGACGGCAAGACCACCACCACCACTCTGGTCAGCGAAATGCTGAAGGCCTCCGGGAAGACCGTCTGGCTGGGGGGCAACATCGGCACGCCCCTGCTGCCCCTGTGCCGTCAAATGAAAAAGGAGGACTTCGCCGTGGTGGAGCTCAGCTCCTTCCAGCTCATGGACATGGAGCGCAGCCCCCAGCGGGCGCTGATCACCAATCTGGCCCCCAATCACCTGGATATCCACAAGGATATGGAGGAATACGTGGAGGCCAAGAAGAACATCTATCGGTTCCAGGACGAAACCGGCATCCTGGTGCTGAACGCGGACAATGCCATCACATCCCAACTGCGGGGCAACGGGCAGACCCGGTTCTTCTCCCGGAAAAAGCGGACCAACTGCGTCTGGGAAGAGGACGGCGTGATCTACCGCCGGGGGGAGAAGATCCTGGAGAGCAAGGACATCCTGATTCCCGGCACCCACAATATTGAGAACTATATGGCGGCCATTGCCCTGGTGGAGGGCCTGGCCACGGACGATGCCATTCGGCAGGTGGCTAGGGCTTTTGGCGGCGTGGAGCACCGCATTGAGCTGGTGCGGGTGAAGGACGGCGTTCGGTTCTACAATGACTCCATTGCCTCTTCTCCCAGCCGGACCATTGCGGGGCTGCGCAGCTTCCCGGAACAGGTGATCCTGATCGCCGGCGGCTATGACAAGCACATCCCCTATGATGTACTGGGACCGGAGATCTGTAAGCATGTGAAGAAGCTCTTCCTGGGTGGGGCCACCGGCCCGAAGATCCGGGCGGCGGTGGAGGCAGCCCCGGAATATGTCCCCGGCAAGCCGGAGATCGTGGACTGCAAGGACTTTACGGAGGCAACTCTGGCCGCTGCCAAGGCGGCGGAATCCGGAGATGTGGTGCTCATGAGCCCCGCCAGCGCGGCCTTTGACCAGTTCAAGAACTTCATGGTCCGGGGTGAATACTACAAGAAGCTGATAAAGGAGCTGTGAGCATGGAGCTTTCGAAGGCGGCCCGGGCGGCCCGGAAGGTGCTGCCCCTGAAAAGCTGCGGCGCGGTGATCGTGGCGGCGGGCACGGCCTCCCGGATGGGGGGCATAGACAAGGTCATGGCCCCCCTGGGGGGAGAACCCATGATCGTAAGAACGGTAAGGGCCTTTCAGGACTGCGAGGCCATCCGGGAGATCGTCATCGTCACCCGGGAGGATCTGATCCTGCAAATTTCCGAGCTCTGCCGGGAGATGGACAAGGTGAAAGCTGTGGTTAAGGGCGGCGGCAGCCGGCAGGAATCCGTCTGGCTGGGGCTGAACACCCTGTCCAAGGACATGGAGCTGGCGGCCATTCAGGATGGGGCCCGGCCACTGATCACCCCGGCGCTCATCGACAAAACCGTCCGGACGGCCCATAGTTATGGGGCGGCGGCCCCGGCTGTCCCAGTGAAGGATACCATCAAAATAGAGAAAAGCGGTCTCATCGAATCCACGCCGGACAGAAGCACCCTCCGGGCGGTGCAGACTCCCCAGGTCTTTGACTTTGACCTGCTGCGGGGCGCGCTGCAAAAGGCTGCATCGGACAAGGCTGCCGTTACGGACGACTGCTCTGCCGTGGAGCGGCTGGGGATGAAAATTCGTCTGGTGGCGGGGGACGAGCGGAACCTGAAGGTGACCACCCCTCTGGACCTGAAAATCGCGGAGCTGCTGTTGGAGGAAGTGCAATGAGAATCGGACACGGTTATGATGTACACGCATTGGTCCCCGGCCGGGACCTGATTTTGGGCGGGGTGAAAATCCCCTACGAGCTGGGCCTGGAGGGCCACAGCGACGCGGATGTGCTGCTCCACGCCGTCATGGACGCACTGTTGGGTGCGGCGGGGCTGGGAGATATCGGTCTTCACTTCCCGGATACGGATATGCGCTACAAGGGCGCGGATTCGGGGAAGCTGCTGGACAGTGTAGGCGAAAAAATCGATGCCGCGGGCTATAAAGTCGGCAACATCGATGTGACCATGATCGCCCAGAGACCCAAGCTGCGGCCCTATATCGACCGGATGCGGGAAAACATCGCCATACATCTGGGCATTGACCCCGCCAGGGTCAACGTAAAGGCTACCACGGAGGAGCACCTGGGCTTCACCGGCGAGGGCAAGGGCATGGCCTGCCACGCGGTGTGCCTGCTGGAAGAAAATGAAAAAAGGAAACTCTGAACCAATCGGCTGCGGCTGAGCAGCAGATACCCTGCCCGGAAACAAAATCTCTTGCGGTCAGCTCTTGCCGCTTTATTCAGAGCTTCCCTGACAAAATTTCCCTCTTGGGCATAGAATGTGCCCGGGAGGGAGTTTTTTATGAAACAGTATATGATCACCTTCCGCTCGGTGACCTACGCCCAGCGGGGGGAGCGGAGTCTGGGGAAACGGGGGATATCCGTGTCCCTGGGCAGGACGCCCAAATGGATGGAGCAGCAGGGCTGCGGCTATGGACTAAAGCTGCGCTTATCCAACATTCAGGATGCCGCCCTGGCTCTGGCCCAGGATGGGGTAAGCTGGCGGAAAATCTATGTATGGGAAGCGGGAAGCTACCGGGAGATGGCCCTATGATCTATCTGGACAACGGGGCCACCTCCTTCCCAAAGCCGCCCCAGGTAATCCGGGCGGCGGCAAAAGCCATGGCCTGTGCCGCTAACCCCGGCCGGGGCGGCTATGAAGCCGCCATGGAGGCGGCGCGAACCGTCTTCGACTGCCGGGAGCAGGCGGCTGGGCTCTTTTCCTGTAAGCCGGAGCAGGTGGTGCTGACCGCCAACTGTACCCACGGGCTGAACATTGCCATAGAGAGCATCATCAAGCCCGGCAGCCGGGTGCTGGTTTCCGGCTTTGAGCACAATGCCGTTATGCGGCCCCTATACGCCCGGGACTGTCGGGTGACCGTTGCCGGACGGCGGCTCTTCTGCCGGGATGCGCTGCTGGAGGAATTCCGGGCTGCATTGCGGCAGGGGATGGACGGGGCGGTATTCACCCATGTGTCCAACGTGTTCGGCTTCATCCTGCCGGTGCAGGAGATGGCCGCCCTGTGCCGGGCGGCGGGGGTGCCCTTTATCCTGGATGCGGCCCAGTCCGCCGGAAGTCTTCCGGTGGACATGGGGACTTTGGGGGCGGAATTCATTGCCATGCCCGGCCACAAGGGGCTGCTGGGCCCCCAGGGCACGGGCCTGCTGCTCTGCGCCCAGCCGGGAAAGCCCCTGCTGTTCGGCGGCACGGGGACGCTGTCCCGGGAGAAAACCATGCCGGAGGACCTGCCGGAGCGCCTGGAGGCGGGGACCGTAAATGTGCCCGGGGCGGCGGGACTGGCGGCGGGGCTGCGCCTGGTGCGTTCGCTGACCCCGGAGAAAATATTTGCCGCTGGGCACGGCCAGACCATGGCCTGTGCCCGGGGACTGAAAGCGCTGGGCTATCGGGTGTTTTCCGGGCCGGACCAGGCCATGACGGTGTCCTTTCAGGGCAGGGCCGACTGCGAGGAAATTGCGGAATTCCTGGGGAGCCGGGGCATTGCCGTCCGGGCGGGGCTCCACTGCGCGCCCCTGGCCCACGAAAGCGCGGGCACTCTGGATCGGGGCACCGTCCGGGTCAGCTTCGGCCACGACGCATCCCCGGCCCAGACCCGGGCGCTGCTGGAAGCTCTGGGGGAGTGGAAAATGCGGAAGGGCTAGGAACGCACAGAAAATTTACATTTCCCGGGAAACGTGCCGCGTCCCGGGAAAATTTTGTGTTTGGGTCGGAAATGACGCTTTGGACCAGAAAGAAGCCGGAGAGAGTGCCGGAAACGGGCGAAAGGAGCGGGACTGCTGGAAAGAATTTTATGCAGAATATCTATTGCCAACCGGGGGAGAATCCGCTATAATAGACCGGATAATAGATAAGTATACCATAGCATAGTGTGCGATTTGAAAAAGTTGACATAAAAGAGGGTTCGAGCATGGAAGCATTGCAAAATCTGCTGCAGCAGGTCCTGCGGATGCAGTGGTCCGATTATCTGGACATTGCAGTCGTTGCGTTTTTAATATATCGGTTACTGCCCCTGGTCCGGACGCCCAGCACCATCCGGGTGGCCCGGGCTGTGATCGTCGTGGTGATCATTGCGGCCCTGACGGACGTGATGCACCTGTATACCCTGAGCTTCATCATCAATCAGTTTTTGTCCATCGGACTGCTGGCGCTGGTTGTCCTGTTCCAGCCGGAGCTGCGGCGGATGCTTGACCATCTGGGCAGTGTGCGCCTGGGAGCCCTGTTTGGCGGGGTCAAGCCTGTAGCGGAGATGGATATGGTCATCAGCCAGACCGTGGCCGCCTGTGACTGCATGAGCCGGGAAAAGGTAGGCGCACTGATCGTCTTCACCCGGGAGACATCTTTGGAAGACTATGTGAAGACCGGAACCACCATCGACGGCCAGGTCTCCGAGCAGCTGATCCGGAACATTTTCTTCCCCAAGGCTGCCCTCCACGATGGCGCCATGATCATCCGGGAGGGGAAAATCAAGGCGGCAGGCTGCGTGCTGCCCCTGTCCACCAGCGACCGGTTGGCGGCGGACCTGGGCACCCGGCACCGGGCCGGTGTGGGCATGAGTGAGAATTCCGATGCGGTAGTGGTCATCGTCTCCGAGGAAACGGGCACCATCTCCGTGGCCATGGGCGGCATGCTCAAGCGGCATCTGGCTCCCAAGACCCTGGAAAAGCTGCTGCACAATGCGCTGTGCCCCGATGAAAACCAGGAGGAGGACAAGAACATCCGCCGTATCCTGAAGCAGAAGCTCATAAAGCCGGGAAAGGAGAACCAGGACAATGAAGCGTAAAATCGGGTCTGTACTGCTGTCCCTTGCCTGCGCCTTCGGCCTGTGGCTGTATGTCATCACGACCGTGAGCCCCGGCTCTACCGACACCTATTATAATATCCCCATCGTCTGGGAGGGCGAGTCCGTGCTGAACGAGAACGGCCTTATGGTCACGGCAGTCTCCTCCAATACGGTGAACCTGCGCCTGTCCGGCAACCGGTCGGACCTGAGCAAGGTCAATTCCGCCAATATCACCATCAAGGCGGACTTAAGCAAAATCCGGGAGCCCGGAACCCAGATCCCCATCAGCTACACCTCGCCGACCTTCCCGGGAGACGTGGCCAGCAATGCATTTGTCATCGAGTCCAAGGAGCCGGATACCATCTATGTCACCGTGGTCAAGCGCATCAGCAAGACCGTTCCCGTTGAGGTCACCTGGGTAGGCACCACCGCCGAGGGCTTCATGATCGACCGGGAGAACAAGGCCCTGGATTACCCCGAGGTCACGGTGACGGGCCCCGAATCCGTGGTCAATACCATTGACCGTGCCACCATTACGGTGGATCTGGACGGACGGCGGGAATCCATCAGCGAAAGCTACACCTACACGCTCTGCGATAAAAACGGCGATCCTGTGGATGCCAGACTCATCACCACCGATGTGGAAGAGGTACGGCTGGATGTGTCCATCCGGCGGGTCAAGGATCTGCGCCTGACCTACAACCTGATTCCCGGCGGCGGCGCGGATGCAGACAATACCACCGTTCAGCTCAGCGCGGAGACCATCCGGGTATCCGGCAGCGAGGCGGCCCTGGAGAATCTGGGGGATACCCTGAGCATCGGCACCATCAATCTGGCGGATATCACCAAGAACACCAGTGTGACCTTCGGCATTTCCCTGCCGGACGGTATCACCAATCTGACCGGCGTTACGGAAGTCACGGCGGACATCTCCTTCCATGGCCTTTCCATCAAGGAGCTGACCGTCACGGACATTCAGAGCATCAATATCCCCGAAGGACTTTCGGTGGAGCTCATTACGGAGAAGCTCACCGTAACCCTGCGGGGCCCCACGGGTCTGATCTCCAAGGTGACCCCGGAGGACCTCCTGGTGACGGTGGACTTCACCGGTGCAGAGGTGGGAACCTCCACCTTCCGGGCAACGGTGAGCCTGAGCGGTGAATACAGTGCCCTGGGCACGGTGAAGACGGAGCCTGTGTCCGCAAAGATCGACGCGGAATAAGTTTATCGCCGCAAAATGCGCGGCGAGGGAATAGAAGGAGATCATGACCATGGTTAAAAGCATGACCGGCTATGGCCGTGCCGTAGAAACGGTAAACGGCCGGGAATTCACCGTGGAGGTGCGCAGTGTCAACAATCGGTATCTGGACTGCACGGTGAAGCTGCCCAGAGGGCTGTCCTTCGGCGAGGATGCCGTGAAGCAGGCTGTAAAGGCCACCATTTCCCGGGGCAAGGTAGATGTGTTCGTCTCCGTGCGCAGCGAGGGGGCCCAGGATACCGCCGTGAGCCTGAATAAGCCCATGGTGGAAGGGTATCTGGCGGCGCTGAAGCAGCTGCAGGCGGACTACGGCGTGACGGGAGAGATCACCGTTTCCATGCTCGCGGGCCTGCCGGATGTATTCCTGCTGGACAAGCCCCAGGTAGACGAGCAACAGCTGCTTGCGGACTTCTTGAGCGTTGCCGAAAAGGCGCTGGCTTCCTTCGATGCCATGCGCACGACCGAGGGAGCCGCTTTGGCCGAGGACCTGCGCAGCCGGGGGGAGACCATCCTATCCCTGGTTTCCCAGGTGGAGGCGGGCAGCCCCCAGACGGTGGCGGACTACCGGGCGCGTCTGGAAAGCAAGCTTAAGGAGGTCCTGGCGAATACGTCCATTGACGAAAGCCGCATCCTCACCGAGGCCGCCATCTTTGCCGACAAGGTGGCCGTGGACGAGGAGACCGTCCGCCTGCGCAGCCACCTGAGCCAGATGAATACCATGCTCGCCTCCGGCGGCCCCATCGGCCGGAAGCTGGATTTCCTGCTCCAGGAGATGAACCGGGAGGCCAATACCATCGGCTCCAAGTGCTCCGATGTGCGCCTTGCCCGGGTTGTGGTGGAGATCAAGGCGGAGCTGGAAAAGATCCGGGAGCAGACCCAAAATATTGAATAAGGGGCGGAAGACATGAAGCTTCTGAATATCGGCTTCGGCAGTATGCTGGCACAGTCACGGGTGCTGTCCATTCTGGCCCCGGATTCCGCTCCGATCAAGCGCATTGTCCAGGAGGCCAAGGATCGGGGCATGCTGATCGATGCCTCCTATGGCCGCAAAACCAAATCCGTCATTCTCATGGACACGGACCATGTGATTCTCTCTGCGCTGACTCCGGAGGTGCTCACGGCACGCTGGAGCGGCGAAGAGGCAAAGGATGAAGAGGAGAGAGCGTAAAAATGGGAAAACTGATTGTGATTTCCGGCCCCTCCGGTGTGGGCAAGGGCACGGTGGTCAAGGCGATGATGGCGAAAAAGGACAACCTGTTCTTCTCCGTTTCGGCCACGACCCGGCCCCCCAGACCCGGCGAGGTGGACGGAAAGGACTATTATTTTGTGGACCGGGAGCGGTTTTTGAATCTGATCCACCGGGGCGAAATGCTGGAATATGACGAGCACAACATGAATTTTTATGGCACGCCCAAACAGCAGGTGGAGGAAAAGCGGCGCTTAGGCCATGTGCTGCTGGACATCGAGCCCATCGGTGCAAGAAATGTGAAAAACAATTACCCCGAAGCGGTGCTGGTGTTTATCATGCCCCCTTCCGTGGAAGAATTGGAGCACCGCCTGCGGGGCCGCAACGATACTCCCGAGGACCAGATCACCATCCGCATGGAGCGGGCCAAATGGGAGATGGAGCAGCGGACATGGTATGACCATGTGGTGGTCAATGACGACCCGGAGCGCTGCGCCGACGAAATCCTGAGAATCATTGAAACATAAAACCCGTAGGGGACGATGCCCACATTACCTCACCGCGTTTTTGAGAGAACCGGGAGCAAATGTGGACGCACCTGGCGGGGCGATGTGGGCATCGCCCCCTGCGGCGTGAAGATAGATCATTATGAATTGTTTTTGGAGGAATCAAAACTATGCTGTATCCACCTGTTGCTGAATTGTTGACCAAGGTTGAGAGCCGCTATCTGCTGGTGAACCTGGTTGCCCATCGGGCCCGCCAGATCGCCGCAGAGGCGGAGGAATTCCATGAGGACCTGCCGGAGAAGCCTGTGACCATGGCCATCCAGGAGGTTGCCGACGGCGAGCTCAGCGCCACCGTCAAGGAAGAGTATAAAAATTAAGCTTTTTCGGAAACTCTGAACAAATCGTCTGGAGCTGACTGCGGGCTCTCGCCGATTCCACCGGAGCTTTCTTAGCGCGTATCTACGGAAACAGGAGGCGGGAATATGGTTGCAGGAATTGCCGTTTCGGCGGCAAGCTATTCCATTGATAAGCTCTATTCCTACCGCATCCCGGAGAATATGACCCTGCAGCCCGGCCAGCGGGTCCAGGTCCCCTTCGGACGGGGCAATGTGACGGCGGAGGGCATCGTAGTTACGGTGGGAACCGGCCCGGAGGAAAAGCTCAAGACTGTGGAAAGCTGCCTGGACGAGGAGCCTTTGCTCAGCGAAACCCAGCTGCGTCTGGCGGCCTTCCTGCGGGAGCGGTACTTCTGCACGTTTTATGACGGGGCCCGGGCCATGCTCCCGGCGGGACTTTGGTTCCGACAGCAGGATACGTTTTCTCTGACCGAGGACAGAAGCTGGGAGACCGCTTCCATCCGCAAGGAGGGGGCACGGGAAATGCTGGAAACCATGCGGGATCTGGGCGGTGGGTGCCGGGATTCGGCCCTCAGCGCGGTGATCCCGGATGGCGAGAAACGGGCGGATGTGCTGCGCTTTCTGGCCCGGAAAAAATGGATCACGGCCCAGACGGAGCTTCTGCAAAAGACCCGGGACAAGACGGAAAAAATCGCGTCTCTGGCAGTCTCTGCCGAGGAGGCTATGGCCTTTGCCGTGAGCCGCCCAAAGGGAGCCGCCATGCAGCGCAGCGTTTTGCAGCTGCTGTGCAGCGTGGGCGCTGCCAGCGTGAAGGATATCCTGTATTATACGGGAGCCTCTTCCCAGACGGTGAGCCGCCTGGAGAAGCTGGGCTATGTGGTATTGTCCGAACGGGAAGTGCTTCGCTGCCGGGAGATCAAACCGGCCCAGGTACAAAAACCCTTGGTGCTCAGCGCAGAGCAGCAGCACTGCTTCGAGGGCCTTCTGGGCCAGTCCCGGCAGGATCACCCGGGAGTGGCGCTGCTGTATGGCGTGACGGGGTCCGGCAAGACCTCTGTCTACATTCGCCTGATCATGGAGAATCTGGAGCGGGGCAAAAGTGCCATCCTCCTGGTTCCGGAAATTGCCCTGACGCCCCAGCTGCTGGGGCTGATGGCTGCCTGGTTCGGGGAGAAGGTGGCGGTGCTCCACTCCAGCCTTTCGGATGCGGAGCGCTATGACCAGTGGAAACGGGTTCGGCAGGGAGCTGCGGGGGTCGTTGTAGGCACCCGCAGCGCCGTGTTTGCACCCTGTGAAAATCTGGGTCTCATCATTCTGGACGAGGAACAGGAGCACTCCTACAAGTCTGAGAATTCCCCCCGCTATGCCGCCCGGGAGGTGGCTATGTGGCGGGGGCACAAGGAAGGGGCCCTGGTGCTGCTTGGCTCGGCCACCCCTTCCGTGGAAAGCATGTACCATGCGAAGCAGGGCCATTACCGGCTCTATCGGCTGCAAAACCGTTACAACGGCCGCGCTCTGCCGGAGACACAGATCGTGGACATGCGCGAGGAGCTGAAGCTGGGCAACGACGGTACCCTGAGCATCCCCCTGCGTCAGGCCATCCACGATACCCTGGCGGCGGACAAGCAGGCCATCCTGCTTCTCAATCGCCGGGGCAACAGCCGCGCTCTGGTGTGTGTGGACTGCCGGAAGGCACCGGAGTGCCCCCGGTGCAGCGAACGGCTGACCTATCACAGTGCCAACAACCGCCTTTTGTGCCATTACTGCGGCTATTCCGTTCCCGTGCCGGACCGCTGCCCCAGCTGCGGCGGCCCACTGAAAACCCTGGGCACGGGGACTCAGCGGGTGCAGCAGGAGCTGAGCGCGCTGTTCCCGGACGTGGAGGTGGCCCGCATGGATGCGGACACCGTCAGTGCCAGCAATCCCCACGAGGTGATCCTGGACCGGTTCCGCCGGGGAGAGCAGAAGATCCTGCTCGGCACCCAGATGGTGGCCAAGGGGCTGGATATGCCCAATGTGACCTTGGTGGGCGTCCTGGATGCGGATCTGAGCCTCTTCACCGGAGGCTTCCGGGCAGGGGAGACCACCTTTGATATGCTGACCCAGGTGGTGGGCAGGGCAGGCCGGGGCAGCTTCGCGGGCCGGGCTATTTTACAGACCATGGTTCCCAACCACGAGCTGATCCGCTTGGCGGCACAACAGGACTATGACCGATTCTATGACCTGGAGATCCGCCTGCGGCAGGTGCAGCATGTGCCGCCTTTTGCGGACCAGGTACTCATTGGTTTCCAGGGACTTCAGGAGCCCCAGGTGCTTATGGGGGCGGCAAAATTCCGGGATAGTCTGCTGCAATTGCAGCGCAGCGGAAATTTTGGCCCCATGGAGCTGCTGGGACCGGCCCCAAGCCCGGTGCCAAAGATCAACTATCAGTTCCGCTACCGGCTGACTCTGCGCTGCCGCATGGAAAAGAACATCCGTGCGGCCCTGCGCTATCTGCTTTGCGCCTTCGGAAAGGACAGTAAGATGCGGGGCGTCAGCGCCTTTATTGATGTAAACGGATTTATGGATTAGGAAGGCTTGAACGAATCGTCGGGAGCCAGGGGAAATCCTTCACCGACGCTCGCCGATGGGTTCAGAGCTTCCCGGAATAAGGAGAAGAGAAATGGGAATTCGGAAAATCATGACGGTGAAGGAGCCTTGCCTGCACAAGGTCTGCCGCCCTGTGGAAAAGTTTGACGGCAAGCTGCATAAGCTGCTGGACGATATGAAGGAGACGCTGCTGGATGCCAACGGCGTTGGCCTGGCTGCCCCCCAGGTGGGCATTCTGCGCCGGGTGGTGGTCGTGGATACCGGTGAGGAGATGCTGGAGCTGGTGAATCCCGAGCTGCTGGAAACCAGCGGCGAGCAGGAGGGAGCCGAGGGCTGCCTCAGCGTGCCCGGAAAGTACGGCCTGGTCAAGCGGCCTATGGTGGCCAAGGTCCGTGCCCAGGATCGGGACGGAAACTGGTTTGAGGTGGAGGGCGAGGAGCTGATCGCCCGGTGCTTCTGCCACGAAATCGACCATCTGGACGGCATTGTCTACACGGAGGTTATGGAGCGCTTCCTGACGGAGGAAGAGCTGAACGGGGAGGGCTGAGCATGCGCGTTGTGTTTATGGGCACGCCGGACATTGCGGCTACCTGCCTGAAACGAATCCTGGCGGACGGCTTTGAAGTGGTGGGCGTGTACACCCAGCCGGACCGGCCCAAGGGCCGGGGCATGAAGCTGACGGCCTCTCCCACGAAGCAGGTCGCCCTGGAAGCAGGGATCCCCGTGTTTCAGCCGGAGTCCTTCCGGGAGGAGGAAACCGTGGAGCAGCTGCGGGCGCTGAAGCCAGATCTCTGCGCCGTGGTGGCGTATGGCCGGATCCTGCCCCAGAAGGTGCTGGATGTGCCAACCTTCGGCTGCATCAATATCCATGCCAGTGTCCTGCCTGCCTATCGGGGCTCTGCGCCCTACCAGTGGGCGGTACTGGACGGCCTGAAGGAGACCGGCGTCACCGCCATGTATCTGGTCCGGGAAATGGATGCCGGAGATATCATTGACGTTTCCAAGACCCCCATCGGGGAGAACGAAACCGCCGGAGAGCTGCTGGACCGGCTGGCAGCGCTGGGTGCGGAGCTGCTGAGCAAGACCCTGACCCGGTTTACCCGGGGAAAAGTGCCAGCCCAAAAGCAGGACGAGACCAAGGTCAGCTACGCCCCTATGCTGGAAAAGAGCATGTGCCCCATCGACTGGACGAAGATGGCCCAGCAGGTCCACGACCATGTCCGGGGCCTGCAGCCCTGGCCGGTGGCGACCATGGAGCTTCATGGGAAGCAATTCAAGGTCCACGAGACCCGCATTGTACCCGGCAGCGGCAAGCCCGGTGAAATTCTGGGCCTGACGAAGACGGGGCTGCAAATTGCCTGCGGCGAAGGCGCCGTGGAAGTGCGGGTTTTGCAGGCCGAGGGCGGCAAGCGGATGGCAGCCCCCGACTATTTCCGGGGCCATCCCCTGGAAGGCTAAATGGGCGCCCGGGAAACGGCGCTGAATGCGCTGATCACCTGCCGCAGATATGAGGGCTGGAGCAATGCCGTGCTGAAGGACTGCATCCGCAGGGACAAGCTGGATGCCCGGGATGCCGCTTTGGCAACCCGGCTGTGCTACGGTGTGGTGCAGAACCGGGGCAAGCTGGACTTTTATCTGGCCCAGCTTTTGAAGGGCTCCGTGAAAAAGCTCCACCCGGCGGTGCGGGACATCCTGCACATGGGCCTGTATCAGCTTTTGGAGCTGGACAAGATCCCGGACAGTGCGGCGGTGAACGAATCCGTCCGCCTGGCCCGGAAATACGGCCCTGCCGGCTGCGAAAAGCTGGTGAACGCCGTGCTGCGCAATGCTGCCCGGTCAAAGGATACTCTGGCTCAGCCCACCTCCTTCGAGGACAAATACAGCCACCCGGCGGAGCTGGTGGCCCTGCTGAAAACGGCGCTTCCCAAGGGGACCCTGGAATCCGTGCTCCAAGCGGACAACCAGGCCCCGGAGACCGTGATTCAGGTGAACACCCTGAAAACCGACCGAGAGACGCTGGAGAAGCGCCTGGAAGGGGAGGGCGTCACAGCCCGACCGCATAAGTGGATGGAGAACTGCCTGGTGCTGTCGGGTACCGGCAGCCTGGAGCAGCTGCCCTCCTTCCGGGAAGGGCTCTACTACGTTCAGGACCCTGCCAGCAAGCTCAGCGTGTTCTGCGGTGAATTAAAGCCGGGGATGGAAGTTCTGGATTGCTGCGCGGCTCCCGGGGGCAAGAGCTTTGCCGCGGCCATGGCCATGGCGGGGCAGGGAAGTATCCTTTCCTGTGATGTGCACCCCCATAAAATTACCTTGATTGAGAACGGGGCTGCCCGGCTGGGAATTCCCAATCTGAGCGCCCAATTGCAGGATGCCTCTGCGTTCGTGCCGGATTGGGAAGGGGCCTTTGATGCTGTCATTGTAGATGCGCCCTGCTCCGGCCTGGGGATTATCCGGAAAAAGCCGGATATCCGATACCGGGATCTCAAGCAGACGGAAGACTTGCCGGAGCTGCAAAAAAAGATTCTGTGGAATCAGGCAGGCTACGTCAAAAAAGGCGGCTTGCTGCTGTATTCCACCTGCACGTTGCTGCCCAGAGAGAATGAACAGGTGGTGCAGGCCTTTTTGGAGACCCATCCGGATTTCTTCCTGGAGGCGCTGCCCCTGCCGGAGGAATTCCCAAAAAACGAAACGGGAATGCTGACCCTGATTCCCGGCCGGCATGATACGGACGGCTTCTTTATTTCCAGAATGCGGAGGAAACCATGAATCTGAAATCCATGACCCTGGGGGAGATGACCCAGCTATTCAAAGATATGGGCCAGCCCGCCTTTCGGGCAAAGCAGGTGTATACCTGGCTCCACAGGGGCGTTCGCAGCTATGAGGAAATGACCAATCTGCCAAAGCCCCTGCGGGAGCGACTGGCGGCGGAATATTCCATTTATACGCCAAAGGTGGTTCGCAAGCAGGAATCCCAGCGGGACGGCACCATCAAATACCTCTGGCAGCTCTCCGACGGCAACTGCGTGGAGACGGTGCTTATGCGCTATCACTATGGCAATACGGTCTGCATTTCCACGGAGGTTGGCTGCCGCATGGGCTGCGCCTTCTGCGCCTCTACCTTAGGGGGCCTGGTGCGCCGCCTGGAGCCCTTTGAGATGCTGGACCAGGTGCTCTTTACCCAGGTGGATTCCGGTCAGCCCATTTCTCACATTGTGCTCATGGGCATTGGAGAGCCTCTGGACAATTTTGATAATGTGATGCGCTTCCTGGAGCTGGTGAACAGCCCGGAGGGCATGAATATCTCCATGCGCCATATCAGCCTTTCCACCTGCGGCCTGGTGCCGAAGATCGACGAGCTGGCAAAGCGCAATTTGCAGTTGACTCTGTCCGTATCCCTCCATGCGCCCAATGACGCCGTGCGGGATACCATTATGCCGGTGAACAAGGCCTATCCCAGCCAGGAGCTGATCGATGCCTGCCGCCGGTATTACGAGGCCACCTCCCGGCGCATCTCCTTTGAGTACGCCATGATCCAGGGGGTCAACGACAGCCGGGAGAATGCCAAAGAGCTTCTGCGGCGGATGAAGGGGCTGCCCTGCCACTTCAATCTGATCCCCCTGAACCATGTGGAGGAGAGTCCGCTAAAGCCCAGCTCCCGGGAGGCCGTAGCGGCCTTCCAGAAGTGCCTGGAGGACGGGGGGATTCCGGCCACGGTCCGCAGGACCCTGGGCGGCGACATCGATGCCAGCTGCGGGCAGCTGCGCAGAAAGTATACAAAAGAACAGAAATAAAGAGAGGTGCGAAGCCATGCAAAGCTGGGGCCTGACAGATGTTGGGTGCGTCCGAAAACAGAACCAGGACGCGTTTCATATTGAAAAATTGGGGCGGGGCGCTTTGCTGTGCGTGGTTTGCGACGGCATGGGCGGCGCGAAATCCGGCAATGTGGCCAGCTCCCTGGCGGTGGACGTATTCGCCCAGGAGGTCAAGCGCAGCTGGTCCCACAATGCGGACTGGGACAAGACCGATATGATTTTGCGCAGCGCCGTCAAACTGGCCAATTTTACGGTTTACGACCAGGCCAAACAGTTCGAGGAATTTGAGGGCATGGGCACCACCCTGGTGGCGGCGCTGATTCGAAAAAATCAGGCCTCCATTGTCAATGTGGGCGACAGCCGGTGCTACGGCATTTCCAACGGCAGCATCCGCCAGATCACCAAGGACCACTCCGTGGTTCAGATGATGGTGGACCGGGGGGAGCTGACTCCCGAAACCGCCAAAAGCTATCCGGGCAAGAATCTCATCACCCGGGCCGTGGGCACAGAGCCCACCATACTGTGTGACCTCTACCGGCAGGAGCTGGAAAAGGGAAGCTATCTGCTCCTGTGCTCCGATGGCCTGAGCAATATGCTGGACGATCAGGAGATGCTCTTCGAGGTGGTCCACGGGGTCAACAAGCAGAAGTGCTGCAAGCGTCTGCTGGATATCGCCAAGCTGCGGGGTTCCCCCGACAATGTGACCAGCATTCTGGTATCGGTTTGAAAGGAGGCTGTCAAACATGAATCATTATATTGGGCAGCTGCTGGATGACCGGTACGAGATCCTGGAGGTCATCGGTACCGGCGGCATGGCTGTGGTATATAAGGCACTGGACCATCGGCTGAATCGGCCCGTTGCCATTAAAATCTTAAAAGACGAATTTTCGGGAGACGATGAGTTCCGCCGCCGCTTCCGGGCGGAGGGCGAGGCCGTGGCCATGCTGAGCCACCCCAACATCGTCCAGGTCTATGACGTTTCCTCCTCGGATACGGCCAATTACCTGGTGATGGAGCTCATCAACGGCATCTCCCTGAAGCAATATATGGAGGTAAAGGGCGTCCTCAATTGGAAGGAGACGCTGCACTTTGCCATGCAGATCGCCAAGGGCCTGGAGCATGCCCACAGCCGGGGCATCGTCCACCGGGACATCAAGCCCCACAATGTGATGGTGCTGAAGGATGGCAGCGTCAAGGTCATGGACTTCGGCATTGCCCGGGTCATGAGCAAGAGCAACACCCTGACCAAGGAGGCCCTGGGCTCCGTGCACTATATCTCTCCGGAGCAGGCCAAGGGCGGCTACACGGACTCCCGGTCCGATATCTATTCTCTGAGCGTTGTGATGTATGAGATGATGACGGGCCGTCCGCCCTTCGACGGGGAGTCTCCGGTGGCGGTGGCCATTCAGCATATCAACGGCGGGGCCCCCAAGCCCTCCACCCTGAATCCCAATATCCCCGTGGGCCTGGAGCAGATCATTCTCAAGGGCATGGCACTGGAGCCAAAAGATCGGTATGCCTCTGCAACGGAAATGATTCAGGATATGGAGGAGTTCCGCAAGAACCCTGCCATTGACTTCCGTTACCAGGCTTCCGCCCCAGCCGAGCACCCCATTGCCATCCGGGGGATTCCCCAGACCTATCCCAAGACCACGGCAGAAAAGGTTGCGGCTTCCCGAACCAATCAGCCCAGACCGGCGACTGGACGTATCCCCCAGCCGCAGCAGGTGCCCAAGCGGCCCCAGCAGGCGGACCAGGGAACCCGACGGCAGACCGTCAGCCAGAATACCGATGCCATGCGTCGGGCGGCCATGCAGCGGAAAAAGGAGGAGCAGCGCAAGCGGGAGGAACGAAATCGCATTGCTACCATTGCGGTGATCGTGTGCAGTGTGGTGGCCATCATTGCCATTGGCGCGTTCCTGATTGCGGTGTTCAATGGGGCACTGCTTAACAAGGACAAGGACCTGGTGGAGGTGCCCTATCTCATCGGCACCGAGTATACCGATGATCTGATTACCAAATATTCGGATTTTACCATACGCTTTCAGCCACAGCAATATGACAGCACCTATAAAAAGGGCCAGATCATGTATCAGGAGCCTGCGGGCGGCAGCCGGGTCACCAAGGGCACGGAGATTGTCATCACCGTGAGCCTGGGAGAGGAGCCAACGCTGAAGATCATGGAGGACCTGACGGATGTGAACCAGGCAGAGGCGGAATCCTTCCTCACCGGGCAGGGCTTCCAGATCCTTGTCCGCCAGGAGGCAAGCGATACGGTGGAGGCCGGAAAGGTCATCCGGACGGAACCGGCCAAGGGTGCTGAGCTTACCGACGGCCAGACCATCAGCATCTGGGTCAGTACAGGGCCGGAAACGGTGACCATGCCCAATGTGGTGGATATGACCCGGGAGGCAGCTTTGAGACTGCTGGGAGAGATAGAGAATATCAAGATTGTTGAGCAGAGCGAATCCAGTAACTATGTGGAGAAGGGCAATGTGACCCGAACGGACCCCAAGGTCGGTACGGAGCTGGCGCCGGGGCAGAACGTCATCGTTTATGTGTCCACAGGGCCGGCCACGGCGGTGATGCCCAGCGTTGTGGGCCTCTACAGCCAAACCGCCCAGAAGCAGCTGGCGGATCTGGGCTTTACCAATGTGCGCACGGAGACGGTCCGCAGCGACCGGCCCAAGGGCGAGGTGGTTTCGCAGTCCGTCCAGAAGGACACGGTGCTGAAGTTGGATGACGAGATCGTCCTGCGGCTGTCCGATGAAAGCGGCACCCAGACCACCGAGACGCAAGCCCCCACGGAAACGACGGAAGCATCCGAAAAGACACTGACGGTCCGCTTCACAGTCCCCAACAAGGAAGAGCCTTATTTGCTGACCATTCTGCAGGACGGCGCGGTGATCGTGGAGGACGAAAAAATTCCCGCAGGCTGCACCGACTATTCCCTGACGTTGACGGGTTCCGGGACCAAGGAATACGACCTCTATATCAACGGTGAAAAATACGTGACCCAGAGAGTGAATTTTGATGGCTGAGAAGTTAGAAACAGGCAGGATCGTTCGGTCCCTCAGCGGCTTTTATGACGTGGTTCTGCCGGACGGCACACTGACCTGCAAGGCCCGGGGGATTCTCCGAAAGCAGGGCTTGTCCCCGCTGACGGGGGATATGGCCGTTGTGACCCGGCAGGGAGAGAAGGGCATGGTGGAGCAGATCCTGCCCAGAGAAAACAGCTTCGTCCGCCCGGCAGTGGCCAATGTGGATGCACTGGTGATCTTTGCCGCCAATGTGAATCCCGTAACGGAGCCCTTCCTTATCGACCGGGTGACGGCCATTGCGGGCAACAAGGGCGTGGAAAGCATTCTTTGCGTGAACAAAACGGACCTGGATCGGGCGGAGGAGCTGGTAAGGGTTTATACCCATGCTGGCTTCCGGGTGATCTCCACCAGCGCCGAAACGGGTGCCGGACTGGAAGAACTCCGGCAGGCTATTCAGGGAAAGCTCACCGCCTTCACGGGCAACTCCGGCGTGGGCAAGAGCAGCATTCTCAATCGGCTCTGCCCCAACTTGGCCCTGCCCACGGGAGAGGTTTCCGAAAAGCTGGGCCGTGGCCGCCATACCACCCGGCATGTGGAGCTCTTCCCACTGGATGCGGAGACCTTCGTCATGGATACTCCGGGCTTTTCCTCCTTTGATACGGACCAGATGGATATTATATTGAAGGAGAACCTGCAATACGCCTTCCCGGATTTCGGCCCCTTCCTGGGCAGGTGCCAGTTTCAGGACTGCGCCCACCGCAGAGAACCGGGCTGCGCCGTCCGCCGGGCCGTGGAATCAGGCAAGATCGAGCCCACCCGCTATGACAGCTACCTTCGCCTTTACGAAAAGGCCGCCCAGTATAAAGAATGGGAACATAAGTGAATGCCCCCCGGCAGGCTGCCAAAACCGCAGCCTGCCGGGGCTTGTTTCAGCCTCACCTTCCCCTCCGGGGAAAGTGGCCCGCCGACAGGCGGGACGGAAAGCCAAAGAACAACCGCGGCTCAGGATGCGTCCCTTAAGGACGCACACTTGGTTTTCTCCTCTTTTACCAAAAATGCCGAAGAAATTTTGTAAAAAACTCTGAAAAAGTGCTTGACAAACGGTTACATAAATGGTATCATATCTCAGGTTGTGCGGGAAGTATGCGCACAGCTATGCGATGATGCAGGAGATTGCGCCGAAAGGCGGTAACTTCTGCGGAGTATGTCCGGTCATCGGGCGGCTGAACTGCTTCTGTTTCGCTGGCGTATATCGCCGGGGCAGGAGAATGGTCGGCGCTTGTCGGCCAATTTTCATGGCCCGAAGTGATACGCACGGAAGCGTGAACACCAGTTCGACCGTACCCAGACGCTACGCAAACTGAGTACGATACATCAAGGAGGAAACACAAACATGGCAAACCAGATGATCCGCATTCGGCTGAAGGCTTATGATCACCAGCTGATCGACTCCAGCGCGGCAAAGATCGTTGAAACCGCAAAGCGCAACGGCGCTCAGGTTTCCGGCCCCATCCCCCTGCCCACCAAGAAGGAAGTTGTCACCATCCTTCGGGCTGTCCACAAGTACAAGGATAGCCGTGAGCAGTTTGAGCGCAGAACCCACAAGAGACTGATCGATATCCTCAACCCCAACCAGAAGACCATTGAGGCTCTGATGAGCCTGGATCTGCCCGCTGGCGTTGAGATAGAGATAAAGCTGTAATCGCTTAACATTCTATTAAGTGATCTCAGCTGCCCGCACTGTCTGGCATCGGGCGGACGGGTCATGTTGGCGGCGTCCCCAATGCGCCTGTCAACCAATAACCTAAAAAAGGAGAAAAGCAACCATGAAAAAAGCAATCATCGGCAAAAAAGTGGGCATGACCCAGATCTTCGATGAGAGCGGCAAGGTCATCCCTGTTACCGTTGTGGAAGCAGGCCCCTGCGTCGTTACCCAGAAGAAGACCGTTGAGACCGACGGCTACACCGCCGTCCAGCTCGGCTTTGGCGACATCAAGGAGCACAAGCTGAGCAAGCCCGAGGCAGGCCACCTGAAGAAGGCTGGCGTTGCCCCTAAGAAGTACCTGAAGGAGTTCAAGCTGGAGAACGCTGCTGACATGAACGTCGGCGACGAAGTTAAGGCTGACACCTTCACTGCCGGCGACAAGATCGACGTTACCGGCATCACCAAGGGCCACGGCTACCAGGGCGTTGTGAAGCGCTATGGCGCAGGCCGTACCCCCATGACCCACGGCGGCGGCCCTGTCCACCGTCACGCAGGCTCCATGGGCGCTTCTTCCCACCAGTCCCGTATCTTCCCTGGTAAGATCGGCGCAGGCCATATGGGCTGCGAGCAGGTCACCATCGAGAACCTGGATGTGGTGAAGGTTGATGCAGAGCTGAACATGATCGTTATCCGCGGCGCCATCCCCGGCCCCAAGGGCGGTCTTGTGTACCTCCGCAACACCGTGAAGAACAACCGCGTCAAGAACGTGGAGACCGGCATCAGCAAGAACCCGCAGAAGGCTTCCGGCAGAAATCCCCAGAAGGCTTCCGCAAGAGGCTAAGGAAAGGAGATCTTAAATCATGCTTAAGACGAATGTTTACAATATGTCCGGCAAGCTGGTTGGCGAGATCGAACTGCCCGAAGCTGTGTTTGGCATTGATCCCAACGGCGCCGTTGTCCACGAAGTGGTCAAGAACCACCTGGCCAACCTGCGGCAGGGCACTCAGAGCGCTCTGACCCGCGCTGAGGTTTCCGGCGGCGGCCGCAAGCCCTGGAAGCAGAAGGGCACCGGCCGGGCTCGTCAGGGCAGCACCCGTGCTCCCCAGTGGACCCATGGCGGTATCGTTTTCGCTCCCAAGCCCCGGGATTACAGCTACACCCTGAACAAGAAGGCCAAGCGGCTGGCTCTGAAGAGCGTCCTGTCCGCCAAGGCTGCTGAGCAGAATGTGGTTGTCATCGACGAGATCAAGATGGACGCACCCAAGACCAAGGCTTTCGCAGCCTTCCTGAACGCCGTGGGCTGCACCTCCAAGACCCTGGTCGTTACAGCAAATGCTGACCAGAACGTTGTCCGTTCCGGCCGCAACATCGAAGGCTGTGAAGTTACCTTCGCCAACCTGCTGAACACCTACGACGTGCTGCACGCCGACAAGCTGGTTGTCGATCAGGCCGCACTCCAGAAGATCCAGGAGGTATTCGCGTAATGAAGAACGCTTTTGACATCATCAGAAGACCCGTTATCACCGAGCAGTCCATGGAGTCTGTCGCTGATAAGAAGTACGTCTTCATGGTTGACGTGGACGCCAACAAGACCGAGATCAAGGCTGCCGTTGAGCAGGCCTTCGGCGTGAAGGTTGCCAAGGTCAACACCATCCGGATGCAGGGCAAGGTCAAGCGCACCGGTGCTTATCCCGCCGGCAAGCGCGCCGCCTACAAGAAGGCTGTCGTCACCCTGACCGCTGACTCCAAGACCATCGAGTTCTTCGAAGGCATGGTCTAAACCAATCTCAATAAAGGAGAGAAACGCAAATGGCTATTAAAACTTTTAAGCCTTATACCCCGTCCCGCAGAAACATGACCGTTTCCGCTTTCGACGGCGTAGATAAGAAGGCAAAACCTGAGCGTAGCCTGGTTGAGAGCCTCAAGAAGAATGCAGGTCGCAACAGCTATGGTCACATCACCGTCCGCCATCGCGGCGGCGGCAACAAGCGCAAGTACCGTGTGATCGATTTCAAGCGCCAGAAGCTGGATATGCCCGCTACTGTGCAGCGCGTTGAGTACGATCCTAACCGTTCCGCTTTCATCGCTCTGATCAAGTACGAAGACGAGACCCTGAGCTACATCCTGGCTCCCTACGGCCTGAAGGCCGGCGACAAGGTCGTCTCCTCCGCTACTGCTGATATCAAGCCCGGCAACTGCCTGCCCATCGCCAACATCCCTGTCGGTACTGTGATCCACAATGTGGAGCTGCAGCCCGGCCACGGCGCTCAGCTGGTCCGCTCCGCTGGTGCTGCCGCACAGCTGATGGCTAAGGAAGGCGAGCTGGCTCAGGTCAGACTTCCCTCCGGCGAAGTTCGCTACGTTCGGATGAACTGCACCGCCTGCATCGGTCAGGTTGGCAATCTGGATCATGAGAATGTCCACATCGGTAAGGCCGGCCGTACCCGCCATATGGGTATCCGTCCCACCGTCCGCGGCTCTGTCATGAACCCCAATGACCATCCTCACGGCGGCGGCGAGGGCCGCGCACCTGTCGGTCGTCCCGGCCCTGTCACTCCTTGGGGCAAGCCTGCTCTGGGTTATAAGACCCGGAAGGGCAAGAACCCCACCAACAAGTTCATCATCAAGCGCAGAAACAGCAAGTAAGGAGGAAATGAAATGAGCAGAAGTATCAAAAA
>ERZ836358.251-NODE-251-length-71918-cov-23.071845_pt1 | contig 71918 bp, 57 predicted proteins | sample MGYA00519942_ERZ836358 | MGnify/ENA primary metagenome ERZ836358 (study PRJEB31850, sample SAMEA3708798) | human gut metagenome | biome: human gut; feature: human-associated habitat; material: faeces | place: China | collected 2014 ...
CTACCTCTCGCAAGAAGGGAAAAGACGTGTGCGGGACGCACTTCATCCGCGCGGTCGTTCTGGAAAAGGGTGTGCTGAAATTTCTGCAAATCCTGCTTTGGTATATCTCCGATTGCGAGGATCTGTTCCGCGATAAGCTGGGTGCAAAGCGTAAGGAGGACTTCAAGAAAGAACTCGCCGCAAAGCGCAGACAGCTCACGCAGGCACAGCGCAGGATGGAAGAGCTTGACCGTCTGTTCAAACGGCTCTATGAGGACAATATCTCCGGCAAAATCAATGATAGCCGATTTGAAAAGCTGTCCGCCGACTATGAAAATGAGCAAGCAGAGCTGACGGAGAAGATGCAGCTTTTGGAGCAGGAAATTACCCAGCAGGAGGAAGAAGCCGACAGCATTGAGCAGTTCATCCTCCGGGCGAAGAAATATCCCAACTTGCAGGAACTGACGCCCGCTGTGCTGCATGATCTTGTGAACAGGGTCTATGTTTCCACGCCGGATAAGAGCAGCGGGCAGCGAGTGCAGGATGTGCATATCAGCCTTGCCTGCATTGGTTTCCTGCCGGAGAGCATCATTGCCGAAATGCTCACGCACGCAGCAAAAAGCAGAACAGCGTGACTTCCGCCACGCTGTTCTCTCTAAACCTTATAAACCTGTCTTATGCGCCACTACCCGCGGGGCGCTCTTTTTTCTGCCCGGAAACGGAGAATTTTCCCGATGGGCTGCGTTGGTCCATTTCCGGGGAATTGGTCATTTCGACGGCATAGCGGAATCTAAGGCCGGAAAAACGTAGAAAAATTCCGCCATACGGAATGAGCGCTTGACGCAGACCGGCGGAGACGGTATGATAGAGAAAAATATCCGCCGGAGAAGGGAGAGCACCATGATCTACTATACCGCCGATCTGCACTTTCACTATGCACTGCTGCTTCCCTCCCGGCCCTTTGCCACCGTGGAGGAGATGGACGAGGCACTGGTGAAAAACTGGAGCGACACCGTGGGTCCGGAGGACACCGTCTATCTGGTGGGAGACATCGGCTGGAACGGCGGCCGGGTGCCGGGAGAGCTGCTGGAGCGGCTGTCGGGCCATAAGCACCTGATCCGTGGCAACCACGACACTGGCTATGAGGACGCCGGGCGGCTGTACCGCTGGTTCGAGACGGTGACGGACTTCAACGAGATCGACGATGGGGAGACCCACATCCTCCTGTGCCACTATCCCATGCTGTACCACAAGCGGGGCTACATGATCCACGGACACCTCCACCACGGACGAGGCCGGGACTATGAGCTGCTGCGGCAGCTGCCCCGTGTGCTGAATGCCGGAGTGGATGTGAACCGCTATCGTCCGGTGACGCTGGCGGAGCTGGTGGAGAACAACCGGGCCTTCTATGCCGGGGAGCGGGACGATGAGGTGCCACCACCGCCGCCTATGGAGCGAGGGCTGCCCGGCAGCTTGCCGGGAAAGCCGGACTTTCGGCCCATCCCCCGGCGGAAGGAGGACGTATGATGCCGCAGGAAAAGGGAAGCGTGCGGTCGCTGGGCAAGGCGCTGGAGCTGCTGGAGCTGCTGAACCGGAGCCGGGTCCCCATGACCCTTCAGGCGCTGAGTCAGGCCTCCGGCTACCCCAAGAGCACCATCCACTCGCTGCTGGCCACCCTGCGGAGCTACGGCTGCATCCGGCAGGAGTCGGATGGCCGGTACTACCTGGGGACAAAGCTGTTCGAGTGGGGCTGCGGCGTGTCCGCTGCGTGGGAGATCACCCGCTGCGCCCGCCCCCATTTGGAGCGGCTGGCCCAACAGACCCAGTATACGGCCCTGCTCTCCTGCGTGGAGGGCAGCGACATCGTGGTCATCGACCAGCGGGTCAGCGGAACGGGGATCCAGGTGGCCTCGGAGATCGGCGGCCGTACGCCCCTTCACGCCACGTCGCAGGGGAAGCTGCTGCTGTCCCAGCTGCCGGATGCCACGGTGCGCTATCTGATGAACACCTGCGGCATGGCTCCCTTTACCCCTCACACCATCGTGGATCTGGCGACGCTGACGGAGGAACTGGAGCGTATCCGCCAGTGGGGATATGCCATCGAAAACGGCGAGTACAAGATCGGCTTGCGGTCCGTGTCGGCTCCGGTGTTCGACCGGGAGGGGCAGATGCGCTACACCCTGACGGTGGTGGGCCTGTTTCGCCATGTTACCTCCGGGGAGTTCGAGGAGGCGGTGGACATGGTCTGCGCCGCCGCCGGGAGTCTCAGCCGGGAGCTGGGCTATAATGCGTAGAGCGTTCCGCCATACGGAATTATGTTCTGCTTTGCGAAAAGGATATTTTCTTTTGCCGGGGCAGATGGTACAATAAACTTACGATAGAAAAGACTGCCGCCATGGTGCGGCGCTCTTTTCGGCGAGCGTGATATGCAAATGAGGATAACGGAGGAAAAGCAGTGAAGAGAACGAGTGGAAAGCGGTGGATATCGCTGGTACTGGCGCTGTGCCTGTGCCTGCTGGTTGGCTGCGGCGGCAAGCAGACGGGCTACGACCCCTTGAAAGGGGTGGAGACCCGGATGATCACCGACTCCGCCGGACGGCAGGTGGAGATCCCTGCCGAAATCACACGCATCGCACCCAGCGGCTCCACAGCCCAGATGATCCTGATGCCGGTGGCCTATGACCTGCTTGTGGGGCTCAGCAGCAGCCCCGGCACGGCACAGATGTCCTATTTTCCGGAGGAGATGCGGTATCTGCCCACCTTCGGCCAATTCTACGGCAGCAAGGCCAACCTGAATATGGAGTCCCTCATCGCCGCCCAGCCCCAGCTCATTATCGACTTGGGCGACGCCAAGGACAGCATCGCCGAGGACATGGACACCATTCAGAAGCAGACGGGCATCCCCACCATCTTCATCGAAGCGGATCTGGATGATATGGCGGCGGCCTACCGGATGCTGGGGGACATTCTGGGGCGGCAGGAGCAGGCGGAGGAACTGGCGCAGTTCATTGACCGCACTGTCACCATGGCCCAGACCAACGCCGCAAAAATCCCGGAGTCTCAGCGGCTCAAGGTGCTCTTCGGCACCGGCTCCACGGGCCTTGCCTGCAACGCAGCCGGGTCCGTACAGGCGGATGTCATCGACCTTGTGGGGGCGGTGAACGCCATCATCCCGGAAGAAGTTACCAACCGGGGCGGCGGTACCACCGTCAGTCTGGAGGAGGTATACGCCGTGGAGCCGGATGTTATTCTGCTGTCCTCCGGCGGCCCCTACGATACCCTGACGGAAGGGGACTGGGCGGGCCTCACCGCCGTGCAGCAGGGGCGGTACTACGAGATACCGGGCCTGCCCTACGACTGGATGAGTTCCCCGCCGTCGGTGAACCGGGTGCTGGGCATCTGGTGGCTGGGGAATCTGCTGTACCCCCAGCTGTATGACTACGACATGACGGCTGTGGCACAGGAGTACTACCGGCTGTTCTGGCACTATGACCTGTCGGCGGAGGAGGCGGCCGGGATGCTGAGCCGATCCACCCTGCGGACGTGACCCCATACGGGGAGGAGAACCTGCGAGGAAGAAGTGCAATATCCGCCTGAGGCGGCTGAGCCGGTGGATGCTGGCCTGCCTGACGGCGGTATGCCTGCTGCCGGGAAGGACGGAGGCCGGCGGCAAGCCCTCCGCCGGAGGGACAGACCCCTCTGCCCCCCGGCGGCAGTCAATCCAATGGACAGACCGGCCAGAAGGGCCGCATTACCGGCGAACCCGGCGGCGCACGGGTGCTGTATTTCAAAAAAGAGAGGGACGAATAAATGAGCACCTTGTTTCACAATATCCTGCGGGCAGTAGCCAGCGCCATGGAGATCCCGGTGGTGATCTGCCTGCTGCTGTTGGCGTTTTCCGTGTTTTCACTGGGTTGGTGGCTGGCGGAGCTTCTGGGAGAGCGGCGGCATATGAACGCCAGTCTGCCCCGGCTGCTGGAGACCATGCGAAGCGGCGAAAAGCCCCTGCCGGACTGCATCGCCGCTGCGGTGTGCCTGTGTGTGTATCCACGGTGCGCCGCCGGTGGTATAACGGCTATATGGCGGATCTGGAAAAGCGGGGTGAGGTGTACTATGATGCCAAGACCGGCACCGATTACATCGTCCCCAATGCGGCGGGGAACTGACCCATGGAGAAGCTGATGACCGGGAGGACCTACCGGCGGCGCTTTCTCCTGCTGGGCGGGGTGTGCCTGCTGCTTCTGCTGGGCTCCATGCTGGTGGGGCGCTACGGTCTGTCTGCGGGTAAGCTCCTGCATATGCTGTGGACAAGGCTCACCGGCGGCGCTGCGGACTGGTCCGTCAGCGACGAGAAGGTGGTGTTTGCCATCCGCCTGCCCCGCATTGCGGCGGCGGCGCTGGTGGGCGCAGCGCTGGCCGTCTCCGGTACGGCCTATCAGGGGATGTTCCGCAACCCCATGGTGTCGCCGGATATTCTGGGAGCCTCCACCGGCGCAGGCTTCGGCGCAGCGTTGGCTATCCTGCTGGGGGCCGGGTATTTCGGCATCTCCCTGTCCGCCTTCTGCTTCGGCCTGCTGGCCGTGGCGGCGGCGTGGCTGGTGAGCCGTCTGTCCCGCTCAGACCCCACGGTGGCGCTGATCCTGGCGGGTATGATGATCTCCTCCCTGTTTTCCGCCGGGACGTCCTTTATCAAGCTGGTGGCGGATACCCAGCAGCAGCTGCCCGCCATCACCTATTGGCTCATGGGCAGCCTCAGCTCCATCAAGGCCGAGGACGTGCGCTTTCTGGTGCTGCCGGTGGCGGTGGGACTGCTGCCGCTGTTTTTCCTGCGCTGGCGGATGAACCTGCTGACGGTGGGGGAGGAGGAGGCCCAGTCCATGGGCGTGCGGACGGGGGCACTGCGTCTGGTGGTGATCCTGTGCGCCACGCTGCTGACCGCCGCCAGCGTGGCGGTGTCCGGTATGATCGGCTGGGTGGGTCTGGTGATCCCCCACTTCTGTCGTATGTTGTTCGGCTACGACTACCGGCGGCTGATCCCGGCGGCGGCCCTGTTCGGGGCGGCTTTCCTGCTGGCGGTGGATGACATCGCTCGGCTGGTGACCACCGGTGAGCTGCCTCTGGGTATCCTGACAGCCTTCGTGGGAGCGCCGCTGTTTCTGTATCTCATCATCACGGGAGGGCGACGGCATGAGCATTGACGTGGAGAGACTCTCCTTTTCCTACGGCACTCACCCGGTGCTGCGGGATGTCAGCTTCCGGGCCGAGCCCGGACAGCTGGTGGCAGTGCTGGGGCCAAACGGGGCGGGGAAGAGTACCCTGTTCCGCTGTATGCTGGGCTTTCTGCCTCACTATCAGGGGAGCATCTCCCTGTGCGGGCGGGACGTGCGGCATCTGCCCCGGCGGGAGCTGGCCCATCTGGCGGCGTATATCCCCCAGTCCAGCCAGCCGTTGTTCGACTACACCGTCCGGGACACGGTGCTTATGGGCGCCGCCGGAGGGCTGGAGCCTCTGCGGCAGCCGGGACGGCAGCAGCTGGAGACGGCGCAGCGCATGATGGAGCTGGTAGGCATCGCCCCGCTGGCAGACCGGGGCATCCGCCGCATTTCCGGCGGCGAGCGGCAGCTGACCCTCATTGCACGGGCCTTGGCCCAGCAGGCGAGGATCCTTCTGATGGACGAGCCCGCCGCCAATCTGGATTACGGCAACCAGTTTAGGCTCCTGCAGCAGGTGCGCCGCCTGACGGAGCAGGGCTACACGGTGCTGCTGTCCACCCATAATCCGGAGCACGCCCTTCGCTTCGCCACCCATGTGCTGGCCCTCCACGGCGGCACGGTGGCGGCCTGCGGCCCGGTGGAGGAGATGCTGACGGAGGAGCTGCTGCACACCCTGTACCGTATCCCTCTGACGGTGGCGCAGGTGCCGGTCACCGGTGGCACGGTCCGCAGCTGCGTCTATGACCCGGCCAAGCCGTGAAGCTGTATATCATGTCCTGTGGGGCTGCATATCAAAATTTTCAGAGAGGAAGGGACCTGCACATAAAGCAGCACAGGAAGCGTGTATCGGCGCTGCTGCTGACTTTGTGCATGGTGCTGAGTCTGGTGATGCCGGTCTCGGCTCTGGACGGGCAGGTGCAGGCAGAGCGGCGGGAAGGCTATGACGTTGCCGCCATCCACTATACGGACGGCGAAGGCAATGAGCGGCCTTTACCGAGACGGCTTCCGGCTACGCCGATACCCTGCCGGAGGGCGTAACGGAAGAGCAGGTCATGGTGGAATACTTCTCCACCATCCGCTGGGACGGGGCAGTGGATCTCTCGTGGTATAATGGGACGGATACCGAGTTCACCATCACCACCGCCCGGCAGCTGGCGGGTGTGGCAGAGCTGGTGAACAGCAATGCCGCCGACTTCGCCGGCAAGACCATCCGCCTGGGGGCGGACATCTCCCTGCTGCGGTATGTGGAGCCCGGCAAGCCCTGGTGAGCCTTCCCAGCCCACCCCGCCGGAGAAACCCACTACGCCCGATACCCCGCCACCGGCGACAGCAGCAATGTGACCGCCCTGTGGGTTGTGTTGGCTGCGGCTGGCGTGGGCATCATCGTGCTGGTGGTGCTGCTTGTCACTAAGCGCAAGAATAAGAAGGACTAAGCTTCATCGGGAGAAAGCCCTGCGGCCCGTGTGGGCCGCAGGGCTTTCCTGCCCCCGTCTGTGCCGAAGGGGAGGAGATTTTGCGCCGCCGGAGCCTTTTTCCTATTGTGCATCTGCCGCCGACATGGTATGATAATGTCAGTAATGAGCAAGGGTAAACACGCCTGACAGCTTGTCCTTCCGGCGATTTTACGCTTCGTCTCGGTGGGCATCGGCCTGCCGGGGCGCCTCTATCCGGTAAAACTGGCGGCTCTGCCGCCTCTAAAGCATAAGGAGAGCGAAAAACTATGAAATTAGGTATTGTCGAAAGCGAGCCTGTTTCTGAAACTCTCCGCAAACGCACAAATGCCGATAAGGTTTGATAGGACAGGCATTTTCGGATGAAGTCAAAACATAAAAGTTCCTATTTCCCTACGCATCCCCACGCAGAAATGGCGTAAAAATGGCGTAGAGGAACCGGCGGTACGCAGTTGCGAAAATCGCCTGCTGCAACATTACTAAGAATATTCAAGTTGCCCTGCGCACCGGCGCAGAGAGATACAAGGCGTTTCACTCCTTTGATCCCCCAAACACAAATGAGCCTTCTCCGTTTGATATAGAAACGGAAAAAGCTCATTTGCATTGTACACGCCTGTCAAGCGGCGCAGAACTTTGGCAGCGCTATGCCTCATCCTCCGCCAGCATACGGTATCCGACGCCAAGCTCATTGATGATGTAGCGCTTTTCGCCGGGCGTCACGCCCATTTTCTTGCGGATGTTCTTCATGTTGACTTGCAGCTTCTTGACGCTGCCATAGTCCGAATACCCCCAGACCGCGCGGATGATGGCGGCATACGTCAGAACCTTTCCGGCGTGAACGGAGAGAAACGCCATGATGTTGTACTCCGTCTGTGTCAGGTCGATCTCCTCTTTGCCAACAAAGACCTGCCGCGTATCATAGTCGATCAGCAGATCCTGAAGGTGGAATTTTCCGCCGGGGGAACTTTCCTTCTCTTCGCTGTGCCGATGGCTGCGGAGAACGGCGCGGATACGGGCCAGCAATTCCTCCGTTCCAAAGGGCTTGGTAATATAATCATTCGCCCCCAGATCCAGCGCCTCTACCTTGTCCCTCTCGTTGGAACGGGCGGAGAGTACAATGATGGGCACGGTGTCCGTCTTTCGCACCTCTTGAATCAGACTCATGCCATCCCGATCCGGCAGGCCGAGATCCAGAATGATGAGATCCGGATGATGGGAGGCGTACATCATCATACCGAGCGCACAGGTCTCCGCGCAGAGCACCTGATAGTCACTGGTTTCCAGATTGGCTTTGATAAAGCTTCGGATGTTGGCCTCGTCTTCTACGATCAGGATCTTGTACTTGTTATTGCCCATCGTCCTCACCCCCTCTTTCCAGCGCAAAGCGGAATACCGCACCGCCGCCCTTTCTGTTTTCTGCGGTAATGTCACTGCCGTGCGCTTTGACGATGGCAGCGCACACAGATAGCCCGATCCCCATATTGCTGCGTGTCCCGTCCACCGGCGCGGCGGACTTTTCATAGCTCCCGCTGAAAATCTTTTGAAGCGCATCCTCCGGAATGCCGCAGCCGTTGTCGGCGACCTCAAATACCGCCTTGTCTCCCACGAGAGAAACGGAAAGTATCAGTTCCGTCATGCCTTTTGCGTGGAACACGGCGTTTTCCAGAAGATTCAGCAGCACCTGCTCGATGAGAAGCGAGTCCATGGGAATATCCACAAACTCGTCCGGTATCTGCGTGATGACCTTCTGGTTCGGATGCTTTTTGGAAAACTTCATCAAAACGGAGTCGATTAACTCGTCGAGAACAATGGGTGTCTTCACGACCTCGACCTTCGCGCCGTCGATTCTTGTGACGGACAGGAGATTTTCGACCATGCGGATGAGCCACTCGCTGTCCTCCTGAATTTCTCCCAACAGCTTGAGCTGCTGCTCCTTCGGCAGCGCATCATACTTGGAGATCAGCGTGGAGGATGACCCGTATATGGAGGTGAGGGGCGTGCGCAGGTCATGGGAGATCGCCCGCAGCAGATTGCCGCGCATTCTCTCCTTTTCATTTTCTGAGCGCAGCGTCTCCTGATCGCGGATGCGAATATTCAGCGTACTGGTGGAAACGGCGACGATGAGCATGATGACAGCGGATAAGATGCTTTCCTCTACGAAAAAGTCAAAGGCATAGTACGGATAGGTGAAGGCGAAATTCACCGCAAACACACTGACGATTGCCGAAGTGATGCCATAGCAATACCCATGCGTTTTCAGCGAGATCAGAAACACGCCGAACACAAAGATCATGGGCACCAGCGTCTGCGTGGTAAAGAGCTTCTGAATCAGCAAATTGACGGCAAAGGCGCTGAAAAAGACGATGAGCGAAAATAAAATATCCTTTTGTCGTTGGCGGTTTTTCATGGCAATCTCTCCAAAGGTGCTTTTTAACATCTTTATTATACTCCATGAGAAGAAGCACATCAAGATTTTAAACAGGATGATATTGCGCCGCACTCGTTTCTTTACCGAATCTACACCGGAGAAATGCTATAATGTAAGCACACAGCAAAAAGGAGGAAGGAATTCGTGGAAAACGACAGTAGCGACGACAACGGTAACTGCTCTTATATGGTCTGTTCGTATGTGGCATATCTACGCCCTTTGCTGCGGTATCGGGGATAGGTGTGTCTTTTTTGCATGAAATGATCGTATGAACAGAACATAAAGGAGTTTGAAATGAATTATTTTGGAAGCATTTTCGCAATAGTGGTCTGTATCGCCATGTCCGCCTATTTCAGCGCCACAGAAACAGCGTTCTCGTCCCTGAATAAAACTCGCCTCAAGGTGTTTGCGGACAACGGAAACAAGCGGGCAGCGCTGGCGCTCAAGCTGTCCGAAGATTATGACAAGCTGATCTCCACCATCCTGATCGGCAACAATATCGTCAATATCATGGTGGCGTCCATCGGCACACTTCTGTTCGTCGGACTTTACGGCGACATCGGCGCGACCGTTTCCACCATTGTGGTCACGGTCGTTGTCCTGATCTTTGGCGAGATCACCCCCAAAAGCGTTGCAAAGGACACGCCGGAGCGCTTTGCCATGTTCAGTGCGCCCTTTATCCGGCTCTGGATCTGGGTGCTGACCCCGCTGAATTTTCTCTTTTCCCAGTGGAAAAAGCTGGTTTCTCGCTTCTTCAAGACAAATAACGACACAAAAATGTCCCACGAGGAACTGCTCCTTTTCATGGAGGACGTGGAGCAGGACGGCGGCATTGACGAAAATGAGGGTGAGCTGCTGCGCAACGCCCTTGAGTTCCGCGACCTGACGGCGGCGGAAATTCTGACGCATCGCATCGAATTGGAGGCCGTGGACATCGACGAGAGCCACGAGGAAATTGCCAGAGTCTTTACACAGTCCCGCTTCTCCCGTCTGCTGGTCTACCGGGATACCATCGATCAGATCGTCGGTGTTCTTCATCAGAAGGACTTCTATATCAACGGCAAGATGACGGATCAGCCCATTACGGCAATCATGACGGAACCGTTGTTCGTCTATCAGCACACGAAGATCCGCGACATTCTAAAAATGCTCCAGCATCAGAAGTCCCATGTCGCCGTCGTTGTAGACGATTTTGGCGGCACGCTCGGTATTGTTACGATGGAGGATATTCTGGAAGAACTGGTTGGTGAAATTTGGGACGAACACGACGAAGTGAAAGAAGATTTTGAAAAGCTGGACGAGAATACCTACCGTGTGGACTGCTCCGTCAGTTTGGAAGATTTTATGGAATTCTTTGATGTCAAGCTGGAATCGGACAGTGTTTCTGTCGGCGGCTGGGTCATGGAGCAGCTGAATAGAGTCCCCGTCAAGGGCGATTCCTTCGCGGTGCAGAATTTGGAGATCACGGTCTCCGGGCTGAGCGCGTATCGGGTATCCTCTGTCACAGTCAGGCGATGCGGCGTATGTTTGGCCTGCGCACAATAGTGGAAAGGAAGAAACATGGCGAAGAAACTGCAAAACACAGCCGATAACAGAAACGAGAATTCTACACCACAGGGAATCAAATGGCCGGACAAAGCGATCATTCGCTATATCCTCCGTGCACTGGTGCTGTTTGTTGTATTCGTGTGGGCGATGGCGAATCTCGACGCTGTTTTGCGCTTTCTCGGCAAGGTGCTTGCGCTGTTCACGCCATTTCTGATCGGCGGCGGGATTGCGTTTTTGATCAACGTAGTCCTTCGGCCGTTGGAATGCTGCTGGAACAAGGTATGCCGCAAAGCGCCTGCAAAGCTGACCCGTTCCGTGTGCCTGACCGCAAGTACCGTACTCGTCCTTGGGATTCTGTTTGCCGTGGTGTTTATGATGATCCCCAGCCTGCGGGAGTCCGGCGACGAGTTTATTCAAAACATTCCGGCCTATGTGGAGGAAATCGGGCGGTGGTGGACAGGCGTTGTCCGGTTTGCTGCAAAATATAACATTGTCCTGCCCGAATACGCCATAGACTCTGACCTGTTGATCGAGAAGGTCACTGCCTTGATCAGCGATGAGGGAAGCGGCATCCTCACCGTGACGTGGGGCGCGGCAACCTCTGTCCTGTCGGCTTTGGTGGATGCTCTCTTGGGACTTGTCTTTGCGCTGTATCTGCTTGCAAAGAAGGAAGTCGTCGCGGCACATTTGAAAAAACTCATTGTAACAGTCCTTCCGCAAAAGAAGGCACAGCGACTTCTGAGTATTGTCTCTCTGACCAACCGGACCTTCACAAATTTTGTAAGCGGACAGCTTACCGAAGCGGTCATCATCGGCGTTCTGTGCTTCTTTGGAATGCTGATTCTTGGGATCCCGTATGCCGGTGCGGTCTCCGCGTTTGTGGCCGTTACTGCACTGGTACCGATTTTCGGCGCATGGATCGGCGGCGGTCTTGGTGCATTTTTAATTATGCTGGCAGAACCCGGCAAGGCTCTGTGGTTCGTTCTCTTTCTGCTCGTTTTGCAGCAGGTGGAGGGCAATCTGATTTATCCCAAGGTGGTCGGCAAGTCCGTTGGGCTTCCCGGACTGTTGGTGTTGATGGCTGTTACAATCGGCGGCGAAGCATTCGGCGTCTTAGGGATGCTGTTCAGCGTACCCGTCTGTGCTGTGTTGTACAGTCTTTATCTGGAGTTCATGAAGAAAGCAAGCACCAACCACTGAATGATTCATGATCGGCTGCCTCCTGAATATAAGTTATCCACAGCCTTGATGGGTAAGAAAAAGCAGACCCTTTCCATTTCGGGAAAGAGTCTGCGATTTCCTTTTGGGGTTATTTTAACAGCCCCTTTTAATTTTATTTAGTTGTTTCTTCGCAAATCTGGTCTTCGAACAGGACTCTCATGTAGTCCCTGCGGCCATACAGAACACGGTCAATGTAGATGTCGTTCCCATTCACCCGGTAGAAAACCATATAGTTTCCGCTGACAAGGAAGCGATAATTGCTGCCTACATCTGCGATGGAGAAAAGCGGTGTGCCAATCAGCGCGTGGTCACGGAGCATACGAATTGTTTTTGTGATTTTGCTTACCGTGGCGATTGCCGCCTGCGGATTTTCCAGATCCTCTGCGATATAGTCCTTAATGTCAGAAAGGTCATTTTGCGCCTCGTAGGACAGGTGCAGATTATTCATGGGTAATCCCGAGGTGTTCCTCCACGGCCTCCAAGGTCAGCCAGCCTTTCTCCTCGCCGGACTTACGGCCTTTGGCAAGCTCGTTCATCAGACGCAGGGTGGCCTGTGTTTTTTCGTAATCGTGTATATCCACGATGGCATACCGCCCCCGTCCGTTCTTTGTCAAAAAAACAGGAGCGCCCACAGCTACATCATGCAGTACCTCGCTGTAATTCCGCAAGTCAGAAATGGGCTTGATATTTGGCATATTGATCAGCTCCTTTCGCCCATAGTATATCCCATTCTGCTGTAAAATTCAACAGCAAATTTGCGGCAAACATATATTTGCAGAAACAGGACTGCCCATATATTAGGATGAATCCCTCTTGCTGACTGCCAGTAAACCGTTGATATATCTGTGTTTCCTGAGATCCTATAATTACACTCGGACCAAAGCTGGGAGCGTTCCGTAAGAAATGCTCCCAGCTTTGCTGTGTACGGGATTCGAACCCAATTCCGGCTTGACGGAATTTGCTCTATAATGTTTTTGAATCCTGTCACCCCGCACCAAAAACGGGAGCGTTCCGTAAGGAATGCTCCCGTTTTTGGGCTATTTTGTGTTTTTTAGGCCATATCTACAAAGCCCAGCTTGATGGCGCTGTAGTCGATCTTGACATCGGCGGCCTCAACGGCGTTGTTGATGAAGTCGTTGGACATCTGTGCAAGCAGATCGGATTCCGCCTGGGATTCCCACAGCAGATGGGAGCCGCAGAAATACATGATGTGGTAGCCGTACTGGGTCTTGACGATGCCGTAGTCGCCGACCTTCCGGTCAGCATCGAAGCACCAGTCGTTAAAGGCCTCCACCATCTTCCCCTCGGTCACGCCGGAGTACAGGCCGCCGTTGGTGTTGGAGCCGGTGTCGGCGGAGTTTTCGTTTGCCAGGGTGGCGAAGCTGTCCTCGGTTTTGTCGCCGGAGAGCCATTGGTCCAGGATCTCCTGGGCCTTCTGCTCGCCTGCGGCCCAGGCCTCGTCGGAAAATTCCTCGGTGGTGACGGTTTCAACGGTGGCACCCTCGGGCAGGATCAGGATGTGCCGCACATCCACGGAGCTTGTGGTCTTGTCCAGACCGTTGTCTGCATATTCTGCCTCGTGGGTGTTGAAATATTCGGCGATCTCCTCGGCGGTGGGGGCGAAGCTGCCGGTGATCTCATTGTAGTAGTCGCTGCTCAGGAAGTACATTTCCCAGAAGCTCTTGTAGTCCTCCAGAGTGGCGCCGGCGCTGAAATTGCGCTCGATCATGGCGGCGGTGTCTTCAAAGCCATTGTTCGTGGCGGTCTCCAGCAGGCCGTCCTCCATGGTGTTCATCTGTTCCCGATTCTCGTCGCTCATCCGGAAGCCTGCTTCCCGGGCCTGCCGGGCGACGGCCTCAAAGATGGTCCAGTTGTTCAGCGCATCCTGCAGGAAATACTGCTCCCAGGTGAGGCCATCGGCAACGCCGCAGACCTGGGTGTCCATGCTCTGGGTGTGGTCCAGGCCGAAATACTGGGCATAGGTGCCATACTGAGCATAGAAATTCTGAACGGACCGCCAGTAGAGGATCTGCAGCTGGCCGTTGGTCAGGGTGCTGTCTCCGGCGGTTGCCACGATGTCTCCATTGGCGGCCTTTGCCTCCTCGTCGGAGACGGTGTAGCTGCCCTTGCAGGTCACGTCGTCCGGGTTGCCGTCGGCGGGGACGGTGGCCTCGGTGGTCTCGGTGGTCTCGGTGGTCTCGGTGGCCTCGGTGGCTTCGGCGCTTTCAGCGACTCCCGTGCTCTCCGGGACCTCAAGCTGCTTCTGCTTGTCCTTGCCGTCCAGGATCAATACAGCCAGAATGGCGGTCAGCAGAAGCACCACGGCCACGCCGAGGGCAATGGCGGAGGCACTGGTAATGCCCTTTTTCACAGGGGCGGCCTGGGGGGCATTCGCAGATCCTTCCTCGGGGGCATTCGGAGCTTCCTCCACAGGGGCGGTCTCGGAAGCGCTCTGCGCATTCTCAAGGGGGGCGGCCTCTTCGGCGGCAGGCTCCTGGGGGGTATCCGGGGAAGCAGCTGCTTCCTCAGTGGCCGGGGTATTCTCCGGCTGCTCTTTTCCACAGGCGGGGCAGACGGTCAATTCCTCGTCAAATTCCTCGCCGCAATAATGGCACTTTTTCATGGGTTCCTCTTTTCTCCGATGTTCGGAATGATAATCCTGCCAAGTTTACCATGTTTGTTGGAGAAATGCAAGCAAAAAACAGATTGTTTACAATTAAGGGACAATTAAGAGACCAGCTTTTTTGTTTTCTCGCGGTCTTGCAAAGAATGGGGGAATATGCTATTATATAAGATACATTTTAATGGAATCCTATGGGAATTTTCGGCGCAGGGACATTTTTGCACGGACTTTTTCAAAATCCAAATCCAATTTTAAGGGAGCAGCCCAATGAATACAAAAACCACCGTCATCAACCAGGAGCAGCTGGAGGCGCAGTTTGCCTTCTGTGATAAAATTGCGGCCTATTGGCAGTCCCAGGGCCGGACACCCACGGCCTATGTGGAGACCTATGGCTGCCAGCAGAATGAGGCAGACTCCGAAAAGCTGCGGGGCTACCTGACCCAGAGCGGCTATGCCATCGTCCAAAGCGCCGAAGGGGCCGACGTGGTGGTGATGAATACCTGCTCCATCCGGGAGCACGCCGAGCAGCGGGTTTTCGGCAACCTGGGGGCACTGACCCACACCAAGCGCCGCCATCCGGAGCAAAGAATCTTCCTGTGCGGCTGCATGGCGGGGGAGACCAAGGTTTCCGACCGGATCAAAAAGAGCTTCCCCTATGTGGACGGCGTTTTTTCTACCCACCATCTGTGGCAGTTCCCGGAGATCCTCTACAACGTGCTCACCAAGAAAAAGCGGCAGTTCTATATTGAGGATGAGGCGGGCTCCATTGCCGAGGGCATTCCCCAGGTGCGGGATTCTTCCCTGAAGGCCTGGGTGTCCATCATGTACGGCTGCAACAATTTCTGCACCTATTGCATTGTCCCCTATGTCCGGGGCCGGGAGCGCAGCCGCCGCCCGGAGGCCATCCTGGCCGAGTGCAAGGCGCTCATTGACAGCGGCTGCAAGGAGATCACCCTTTTGGGTCAGAACGTCAATTCCTATGGCAAGGACCTGGACTGCGGCGTGGACTTCGCGGACCTGCTGGCCCAAATCGCCCAGCTCCCCGGGGACTTTTTGATCCGCTTCATGACCAGCCACCCCAGAGACGCCTCCGAAAAGCTCTTTGACACCATGGCGCAGTACCCCAAGATCGCCAAGCAGCTGCACCTGCCCTTCCAGTCCGGCTCCAGCCGGGTGCTGAAGGCCATGAACCGGCACTATGACCGGGAAACCTATCTGCAAAAGGTGGAGTATGCCAAAAAGGTCATGCCGGAGCTGGTGCTCACCAGCGATGTGATCGTTGGCTTCCCCGGAGAGACCGAGGAGGAGTTTGAGGAGACCATCTCCCTTATTGAGCGCGTCCACTACGACAGCCTGTTCACCTTTATTTTCTCCCCCCGTACCGGTACCCCGGCGGCCAAAATGGAAGACCCCACCCCTAAGGAGGAGAAAAACCGCCGCTTCGACAAGCTCTGCGCCCGGCAGAACGCCATTTCCGAGGAAATCCACAGGGGCTATGTGGGCAAGACCCTGCGCTGCCTGGTGGACGGCAAGGATGGGGACCAGCTCACCGCCCGCACCGAAGGCGGACGCCTGGTCCGCTTTGACGGCCCCGAGTGCCTGATCGGAAACTATGAGAATCTGCGCATTACCGGCGCAACAACCTGGAGCTTAACAGGAGAATTAGGCTCCCCTGAAAGGGGAGCTGTCAGCGCAGCTGACTGAGGGGTCCCGGCTTGGCAAAAGGCCAAGCCTCGCCGTAGGCGAATGAAACCTATCGAAGCTGGTATTCCAAGAAGCCGAACCCCTCAGTCTCGGCTTTGCCGAGCCAGCTCCCCTTTCAGGGGAGCCATAGAAAAACTGAGATATAGAAAAGGAAGTAATTATGGCAAAAGAAGAACTGACTCCCATGCAGCGGCAGTATCAGGAAATGAAGGCCCGGAATAAGGACTGCATTCTGTTTTTCCGCCTGGGTGACTTCTATGAGATGTTCAACGAGGATGCCAAACTGGCAGCCCGGGAGCTGGACCTGACCCTGACCAGCCGGGACCGCAGCAAGCCCAAGGAGGAGCAGACGCCCATGTGCGGCGTGCCCTACCACAGCGTGGACGCCTATATTGCGCGGCTGGTGCAGAAGGGCTATAAGGTTGCCATCTGTGAGCAGATGGAAGACCCGGCCCTGGCCAAGGGACTGGTGGAGCGGGACATTACCCGCATCATCACCCCCGGCACCGTCACCGAGAGCTGCATGCTGGAGGAGCGCAAGAATAACTACATGGGCTGCGTCTTCGGCCAGAGCGGCCAGTTCGGCCTTGCCTTTTGCGACCTGTCTACCGGTGCGTTCTTCGCCACCACCTGCTCCGACCCCAGAGCCGTTGCTTCCGAATTGGGCCGCTTCACCCCCAGCGAGGTGCTGCGCTTTGGCCAGGGGGTAGAGGATGAGGCCATCTCCGATGTGCTCTTCCGCCGCCTGAGCTGCTGCGTGGACGAGGGCAAGGCAGAGGACTTCGATTTTGAAAAGGCCTGTACCTGCCTGGAAAGCCATTTCGGCCGCTCTGTGGAGGAGCTGGGCCTTGCCTCCTTCTCCGCAGCCCTGACCGCCAGCGGGGCTCTGCTGCAAACCCTGCTGACCCTGCAAAAAAATGACCTGAAACACATCCGGGAGCTGCAATACTACACCACTGGCCGGTTCATGGAGCTGGATCTGGATGCCCGGCGGAACCTGGAGCTGACGGAGACCATGCGCTCCAAGGAGAAAAAGGGCACCCTGCTGTGGGTGCTGGACAAGACCCACACGGCCATGGGCGGGCGGATGCTGCGTTCCTGGCTGGAAAAGCCCCTGCTTGACCCGGCAGAGATCACCCGGCGGCACGCCGCCGTGGAAGCCCTGGTGGAGAGTCCCATCGCCCGGGGCGAGCTGGAAGAGGCCCTCAAGGATGTGACGGATCTGGAGCGGGTCATGACCCGCATCGTCACCGGCACCGTCAACTGCCGGGATCTGCTGGCCTTTGCCCGGGGCCTCCGGGCGTTGCCCCAGGTGAAAGCAATTCTGGCAGAGCTGGGGAGCCCCCTGCTGCAAAAGCTTGCTGCGGCCGTTGACCCGCTGGCGGACTGCGCAGACAGAATTGAAAAAACCATTGTGGACGACCCTCCGCTCACCGTCCGGGAGGGCGGCATCATCCGCAAGGGTGCCAACGCCGATGCGGACCGGCTCCGGGACATCATGGACGGCGGCTCCGGCACCATTGCGGCCATTGAGGCCAGTGAACGGGAAAAGACAGGCATCCGAACCCTGAAAGTGGGCTTTAACCGGGTGTTCGGCTACTATATTGAGGTTTCCAAGTCCTTTATGGACCAGGTGCCTGCAAATTACATCCGCAAGCAGACCCTTGCAAACTGCGAGCGCTACATCACCCAGGAGCTGAAAGAGCTGGAAAACCAGGTGCTCACCGCCAAGGACCGGCTGACGGCCCTGGAATATCAGATCTTTACCTCCCTGCGGGAGGAGCTGGCCCGGCAGGCTGCCCGGGTTCAGGAGTCCGCCTCTGCGGTGGCGGCGGCGGATACGCTGTGCTCCCTGGCCGCCGTGGCAGTGCAGCGGGGCTACTGCCGCCCGGAAATCAGCCTGGGACCGGAAATTTCCATCACCGACGGACGGCACCCTGTGGTAGAGGCCATGCTGAAGGATACCCTGTTCGTGCCCAATGATACCGCTCTCGGCGGGAAGGACAACCAGGTTGCCATTATCACAGGCCCCAATATGGCGGGCAAATCCACCTATATGCGCCAGGTGGCCCTGATCGTGCTCATGGCCCAGATGGGCTCCTTCGTCCCGGCCCGGGCCGCCCGAATCGGTCTGGTGGACCGGGTGTTTACAAGAATCGGCGCCAGCGACGACCTGGCCTCCGGCCAGTCCACCTTTATGGTGGAGATGTCCGAGGTGGCCTCCATTCTGAAATATGCCACCTCCCGGAGCTTGCTGATTCTGGATGAGATTGGCCGGGGCACCTCTACCTATGACGGCATGAGCATTGCCCGGGCAGTGCTGGAATTTGCCGCCAGCCCCAAAAAGCTGGGGGCAAAGACCCTGTTTGCCACCCACTACCACGAGCTTTCTACCATGGAGAGCAAGCTGCCCAATGTGAAAAACTACAATATCGCCGTGAAGAAGCGGGGAGACCAGATGCTTTTCCTGCGGAAAATCGTCCCGGGAGCTACGGACGACAGCTACGGCATTGAGGTCGCCAAGCTGGCGGGCCTGCCGAACAGCGTCATCACCCGGGCAAGAGAAATTCTGGCCGAGCTGGAGGCGGAAGGGCCCCAGTATGTCCCCGTCCCCCAGAAGCAGGAGGATGACCAGGTGAGCCTGCTGGACCTGTCCGCAAACCGGGTGTGCGATGCCCTGAAAACCGTCCAGGTAGAGACCCTGACGCCCATCGAGGCCATGAATCAGCTGTACAAGCTGCGGAAAATGCTGGACGCGTGAATTCCGCAAATTGGGGGTTGTCGGACAAAATGCCTTCCCCTGGGGGAAGGTGGCCCGCCGTAGGCGGGTCGGATGAGGGTGGTGCTCCGCGCAGCGAATCAGAAATAATCGATTGCCGGTGGCAATCGCACCATAATTCGGGCGATACGCAGAACCGGTGCGGAGAAACATCTGCAATCTTGGTTCAGCCAATAGAAACATACCTGCTTAGGCTGATTCCGTATCGATTTTGCATGCCGCCCCTCATCAGTCAGGGCTTTGCCCTGCCAGCTTCCCCCAGGGGAAGCCTTTGTTCCGACAACCCCCAATTTACGTACAACCACAGATTGGAACGATCAATATGGCAAAAACATCCCTCTCATCTCCCATCCCTCGTCGGGATGAAACCATCGTGGGCTTCAGCTGGTTTGGCTTTCAGCTGCTGCTTCTGCCGAGCATCCTGACCGGCCTCAATGGCCTGCTGAAAAAGCCGCTGTCTCTGGCCGAGGTGAATTTCACCTTTTTTCTCATCAATTTCCTGGCAACCCTTTGGATTTACCATCGGTTTCTCTCCGGCTGCTGGAAAAACGTAAAGGCCCATCCCATTCTCTTCGGACAGGCCATTGTCCTGGCGCTGGTGGCCTACTGGCTCAGCACACTGGCTATGAACTGGGCTATCCGGCAGCTTGACCCCGGTTTTGTGAACCGGAACGACGCCTCCATCGTCTCCATGACCCAGGGCAGCTACTACCTGATGCTGCTGGGCACGGGCATTCTGGCCCCGGTGGCGGAGGAATGCGTTTATCGGGGGCTGGTGTTCCGCAATATCTATTCCACGGCCCCCTTGGCGGCATATCTGGTGTCCATGGTGGCCTTTTCCATGGTGCATATCGTCTCCTATGTGGGAGCCTATACCCCCTTGCAGCTGGTGCTTGCCTTTGTGCAGTATCTGCCTGGCGGTGCGTGGCTTTGCTGGTGCTATACGAAAAGCGGCAGCATCTATGGCCCAATTGTTATGCACAGCCTGATCAATCTGTATTCCCTGAACCTTTTGAGGTAATTTTATGCCGAAAATCATCCAATTATCCCCCCATATTGCCAATCTGATCGCCGCCGGTGAGGTGGTGGAGCGGCCGGCATCCGTTGCCAAGGAGCTGCTGGAAAACGCCGTGGACGCCGGGGCCACCAAGGTCACCGTGGAGATCCGGGACGGGGGCATGACCTTCCTGCGGGTGACGGACAACGGCTGCGGCATGACCGCAGAGGATGCCCGCACGGCCTTTCTGCGACACGCAACCTCCAAGCTCCGCTGCGCCGAGGATCTGAATGCCATCGGCACCATGGGCTTCCGTGGGGAGGCTCTGGCGGCCATTTCCTCCGTCAGCCGCATTGATCTGCTGACCAAGACCCCGGATTCCCTGACCGGCGTCAGCCTCCATCTGGAGGCCGGGGCCGTGACCGAGGAGAACGAGGCCGGCTGCCCGGACGGAACCACCATTATCATCCGGGACCTGTTTTACAATACCCCGGCCCGCATGAAATTCATGAAGGCCGATACGGTGGAGGGCTCTCGGGTGACGGGGGCGGTACAGCTGCAAGCTCTGGCCCATCCGGAGGTTGCCATCTCCCTGATTCGGGACGGAAAGACCGTTCTGTCCACCCCGGGCAGCGGCGGACTCCGGGCGGCGGTGTACTGCGTCTATGGCCGGGACTTTGGAAGCATGATCCCCGTGGACAGCACCTGGGAAAAATACCGTGTGACCGGCTTTGTGTCCAAGCCCACGGATGCCCGGCCCAGCCGGAATTTGCAGACCTTTTTCGTCAATCACCGGCCTGTGAAATCCAAGCTCCTGGTCTCCGCCCTGGAGGAGGCCTACCGGAATCAGCTTATGGTGGGCAAATTTCCAACCTGTGTGCTGTGCCTGGAGCTGCCGCCGACGGCGGTGGATGTGAATGTCCACCCGGCCAAGACGGAAGTGAAATTTCTCAATGAAAAAGCGGTTTTTGACTGCGTGCACTATGGGGTGCTGGGGGCGCTGAACAAGACCCCGGACCGGCCCCAGGTCCATTTCTCTCCGAAAAATACCACCTTTTTCCCGGAGACCCAGCCGGAGAAGACGGCTGCGGCAGCTCCCAAAAAGGACTTCTTCCGCACCATGTCTGCCCAGGACTACCAGGCCTTCTCCAAGGCTGTGCAGTCCGCACCGCAGCCCGATCCCGCCGCAGCCAGAGCGGCTGCGGCCAAGCTGCCGGAGAGAGCCGCGCTGCGCTCCCAGGTGATCCTGCCCTCGGCAGCCCCGGCAGCACCGCCGGTCCCGCCGGTGGCTGCGCCTGCATCCGTGCCGCCGAAAGCGGCGCAGCCCTTGCCTGCGCTGCCCGAGGAAAAGCCACGGCCCGAGGAAAGGATCGGGAAGAAGCCGGAACAGGCTTATGTGCCGGAGCAGACGGCCCTGGAAATGCCTGCGGCAGTGCCCTGGCGCATGGTGGGGGAGCTGTACCGGACCTATATTCTGGTGGAGCAGGGGGACGAGGCCTTCCTCATCGATAAGCACGCTGCTCACGAGCGCATTCTTTTCAATAAGCTGAAGGCCAATCAGGAGGCCATCGTTGGCCAGACCCTGCTGACCCCTATTCCCGTACGCCTGAATCCGAAAGCTGCCGCTGAAATCGTGAATCACGCGGATATGATGGAGCAGCTGGGCTTTTCTCTGGAGGAGTTCGGGGAGAATACCCTGCTTCTGCGGCAGATTCCCATGGACCTGAGCCCGGATGACGCCGCCGAAACCGTGGAGACCCTGGCAGAGGATCTGCTCCGGGGCCGGGTGACCGAGGCGGACACGGTCCGGGATGAAATGCTCCACACCGTGGCCTGCAAGGCCGCCATCAAGGCCGGGTGGGTCAATGACGAAAAAGAGCTTCTGGCAGTGGCCAAGGCGGTCATGTCCGATGAGAGCCTGAAATACTGCCCCCACGGCAGACCCATCTGCGTGTCCCTGAGCAAAAAGAATCTGGAGCGGCAGTTTAAGAGGACGTAAAGGAGCGAAGCCCATGAACCCAATTATTTGCCTTGCCGGGCCGACGGCCTCCGGAAAGACCGCCCTGGCGGTGGAGCTGGCCAAGGAATTGGACGGCGAGGTGGTCTCCTGCGACTCCATGCAGGTCTATCGCCGCATGGATATCGGTACGGCCAAGCCAACAAAAGAGGAGATGCAGGGCATTCCCCACCACATGATCGATGTGGCCTCCCCGGAGGAGGACTATTCCGTCAGCCGCTACTGCGCCCAGGCTGCGCCCATTGTGGAGGACATTGTCGCCCGGGGGAAGACCGCCATTATTGCGGGCGGCACGGGGCTGTATATGGATTCGCTCATCCGGGGCAACGACTTTGCGCCGTTTCCCTCCACCGGTGTCCGGCAGCGCCTGGAGGCCCAGGCGGATGCGGAGGGGCTGGAGGCCATGGCCGCCTGGCTGCGCTCCGTTGACCCGGAGGCGGCGGAGCGAATCCAGGACCGGAAGCGGCTTCTGCGCGCGCTGGAGGTCTATCTGGAAACCGGGGAGACCATCACGGAGCACAATCGCCGTACCCAGGCCATCCCGCCCCGGTTCACCCCTGTCTGGCTGGGCCTGGATTTTGAAGACCGGCAGCAGCTCTATGACCGCATCGATCTGCGGGTGACGAAAATGCTGGAAAGGGGCCTGCTGGAGGAGATTCGGGGGCTGCTGGCTTCCGGTGTTCCCGAGAAGGCCACGGCCATGCAGGCCATTGGCTATAAGGAATTTGTGGATGCCCTGGCAGGCAGGGAGCCTCTGGAAGCTGCCGCCGACCAGGTGCGCCAGTCCTCCCGCCGCTATGCCAAGCGGCAGCTGACCTGGTTCCGCCGGAACAAGGCCATGCACTGGCTTATCCGGGGAGAGAACACAACCGGAGGGGATATTTTCCTTTCCGCCCGACAGCTTCTGCGGGAAATCGACAAGTGAATCGTGCTAGCATATGCGTACTCCAAAAATGAACAAGAAAGCGGGTATACATATGAACGAAACCATGAATTTGCAGGATGCCATTCTCAAGGAGGTCCGCCGGGACAAGGTTCCCGTGACGCTGTTTTTGATGAATGGTTTCCAGCTCCGGGGGATCATTACGGGATTTGACAGCTTCGTGGTCGTCCTTGTGACTGACGGGAAGCAGCAGATGATCTACAAGCATGCCATTTCCACCCTTGCGCCTATCCGGCCTCTGAAGGCGGCTGCGCCCAGTCTGTAAGGCGCGTCCCCCTACCGTCCCGGAAATCAGGCGGCGGAGCGATTCCGCCGCCTTTTGCCGTATACAGAAAGGAAAACGCCTATGTCGATTGAAGAAAATGTGGAAAAAGTTTTGGAAGAAATCGCCGCCGCTGCCCGGGCAGCCGGGCGGGAACCGGGGGAGGTTGCCCTCTGCGCAGCTACCAAGATGAATGATGCCCAGGCGGTGCGCCGGGCCATTGCGGCCGGTGTCCGCATCTGCGGGGAAAACCGGGTGCAGGAGCTTACGGCCAAGCTGGCAGACAATGCCTATGCAGGGGCTCAGGTCCATTTCATCGGCCATTTGCAGACCAATAAGGTGAAGCAGGTGGTGGGAAAGGTGGACCTGATCCAGAGCGTTGACAGCGAGCATCTGCTTGCCGCGATTTCCCGGGAAGCCCAGAAGCAGGGCCTTTGCCAGGACATCCTTTTGGAGGTCAACATCGGCGAGGAGACTGCAAAGTCCGGATTTGCGGCAGAGGATATTCTTCCGCTTGTGGACAGAATTGACAGTTTTTCCAACATCCGGCTCCGGGGACTTATGGCAATTCCCCCAATTTCCCGGAATCCCGGCGATAATTTAAAATTTTTTCTTAAAATGCGGCAAATATATGTTGACATACGGGCAAAAAAGAACGATAATGTTTCGGTAGACTGTTTATCTATGGGAATGTCCGGCGACTTCGCGGATGCCGTCGCCGCGGGCAGCACCATGGTTCGCATAGGCACCGCCATTTTCGGTGCAAGAGATTACACCACTGCTCATCAGAAGATGTAAAGATACAGGAGGAAAAACAGAAATGAGCCTTTGGGACAACGTGAAAAAGTTTGCCGCTCCCTATTCCGACGACGATTACGATGATTACGACGAAGACGAAGAGGATACTGAGGACGAATACGAGGAAGAAGAGGAAAGACCTGCCCGCCGCAGTGCCCCTGCCCGCCGTCCCCGCGCTGCAGCCCCGGTAGAGGATGAGCCGGAGGAGGATGAGGACAGCGATTTTGGTTTCGGCTCCATTTCTGCGTCCGGTTCCGGCGCTCTGGGCAGCAGCTCCGGCTTCAATGGCCCCGTGCTGCACACCGGCTCCTCTGCCAATAAGCAGGAGGTTGTGCTGTTCCGCCCGGGCAGCTTCAACGACACCTCCAAGGCCGCCGACGATCTGCGGGACCACAAGGCCGTGATCGTCAACATGGAGAATGTGGATAAGGCCATGGCCCGCCGTGTGGTGGATTTCCTGTCCGGCTGCGTTTACGCACTGGATGGCGATGTGAAGAAGATCGCCCAGTCCGCCTATCTCTTCTGCCCCCACAATATGGAGATCTCCGGCGATCTGGAGACCCTGCAGGCAGAGGTTGAAAATTACATCTAATATAAGGCAGCACCGCGCAATTCGCCTGGGGCGGCCGATGGAGCTTTTCCGTCGGCTGCGCTGATCGAATCGTGGGGCACTGCCCGGGGAAACGGTTGCTTTTACGCAAGCGGATATCCGACTACTTTTATTTACAGATCATAGGAAGGAGAAGATAGATATGATCACTCCGCAGCAAATCGATCAGGTGTCCTTTTCCAAGGCATCCTTCGGCGGCTACAATATGCAGCAGGTGGATGAATTCCTGGAGCCTCTGACCGAGGATTATGTTACGCTGTATAAGGAAAATGCACTGCTCAAGAGCAAGATGCGTGTCCTGGCCAGCAAGTTGGAAGAGTACCGCAAGAGCGGCGTGGAGGCCAAGACTGCCTCCGGCGACGCCAAGGCGGCTGCCGACAAGATGCTTCTGGAGACCAAGGCCAAGTGCGACCGGATGCTGAAGGAGGCCACTGCCAAGGCACAGGCCATCACCGCTTCCGCCGTCCCCGCTGCCCCTGCCGCAGCGGGCAGCAATGCCGAGGCGCTGATCGCAGCAGAGAACGCCCGGGTGGAGGAGGCCCGTCTGGCCGCCAACGCCAAAATTGCCGAAATTCAGGAGCAGATGCGCGCCTGCATTCAGGCTCTGGAGCGCATTAAGGCCGCAGCCCCCGCTGCCAAGCCCGTTGCTCCCGTCGCACCCGCAGCCCCTGCTGCGCCTGCGGAACCTGCTGCAGCTGTGGCTGACGCCATGCACTATGACAGCGGCAGCGTGGCCGATGAGATCGCCCACAATGTGGAGGCCCTGGTGGGCTCCACCGAGGACACTGCTCCCAAGGCAGAGCCCAAGCATCCCACGACCGATACCACCACAAGCCGCTTCGCCAACCTGAACCTGCAGTTTGGCCGGAACTACGACCCCACCCACAAATAATTTTTTTCCAATATGCAATGCCAGGACGAGGACAGGAGCCTGGGACGATCCTTTTCAGAGAGCTGCCGGAAGGTGCAAGGCAGCAAAGGAAGCCCGGATGCTTATCCCCTCGGAGCAGTGCGCCGAACCCCAAAAGGGAAGTAGACCGCACCGGGTGCGCCCGATACCGCGCAGACGAGTGCCGCGCAAAGCGCGGAACGAGAGTGGTACCGCAGAGGAAATTATGCCTTTGTCTCTTATTATGGGAGACAAAGGCTTTTTTAGTTGACAGTTGACAGTGAACAGTTGACAGTTGGATACAACGAAAGCTGTTCTGTAAAATCTAAAAACTGTCAACTGTCAACTGTAAACTGTCAACTCATACCGTATTCTGTAATACGCAAATCAATTCAATAAACGCTCAATAGAACAATCGACGGAGGTTATTCCAATGGACTACAAAAATACGATCATCACCCCGAAGACCGACTTCCCCATGAAGGCCGGTCTGCCTGCACGGGAGCCGGGAATGCTGGAGCACTGGCAGAACCTGGACCTGTACAACGAAATGCTGAAGAAAAATCAGGACCTTCCCCGCTTCGTCCTGCACGACGGCCCTCCCTTCTCCAACGGTTATATCCACATGGGCCACGCCCTGAATAAGACGCTGAAGGACTTCATCGTCCGCAGCCATGCCATGATGGGCTACTACACCCCCTATGTCCCCGGCTGGGACAACCACGGTCTGCCCATCGAGCGGGCCATTGAGACCTCCAAGAAGAAGCTCAATAAGGATATGTCCGTGCCCGAGTTCCGGAAGGCCTGCGCAGACTTTGCAGAGGATTTCATCCAGAAGCAGATGGGCGGCTTCAAGCGCCTGGGCGTTGTGGGCGACTGGGAGCATCCCTACCGCACCATGGACAAGCATTTTGAGGCCCAGGAGGTCAAGATCTTCGGCCGGATGTTTGACAAGGGCTATATCTACAAGGGCCTGAAGCCCGTCACCTGGTGCCCCTACTGCGTCACCGCCGTGGCCGAGGCCGATATCGAGTATAAGGATGACCCCTGCACCACCGTGTATGTCAAGTTCCCCATGAAGGACGATCTGGGCAAGCTCTCCCAGTTCGACCTGTCCAAGACCTACTTCGTGATCTGGACCACCACCATCTGGACTCTGCCCGGCAACCTGGCCATCTGCCTGCACCCCAGAGACAGCTATGTCCTCGTCAAGGCGAGCAATGGCGAGACCTACATCATGGCCGAGGCCCTGATGGACAAGGTCATGCATATCGGCGGCTTTGAAAATTACGAGGTCCTGGCCAGCTACCCCGGCTCCTTCTTTGAGAATATGCTGGCCCAGCACCCCTTCATGGACAAGACCTCCCGCCTGGTGAACGCAGAGTACGTCACCATGGATTCCGGTACGGGCTGTGTCCACACCGCCCCCGGTTTCGGTGCCGACGACTACCAGACCTGCATGCGCTACGGTATGGAGCTGGTGGTGCCCGTGGATGACTACGGCCGCCACACCGACTACGCAGGCAAGTATGCCGGCATGAAGACCGAGGAAAGTAACCCCGTCATCCTGGAGGATATGCGCGCCTCCGGCGCCCTGTTTGCCTCCGAGGAGATCGTTCACTCCTATCCCCATCACGACCGCTGCAAGAAGCCCGTCATCTTCCGGGCCACCCCTCAGTGGTTCTGCTCTGTGGAATCCTTCAAGGACCAGGCCATTAAGGCCATTGAAAATGTCCAGTGGTACCCTGCCTGGGGCCAGGACCGCATGACCAGCATGATCCGCGAGCGCGCCGACTGGTGCATCTCCCGTCAGCGCCGCTGGGGCCTGCCCATCCCCGTGTTCTACTGCAAGAGCTGCGGCAAGCCCGTGTCTACCCCGGAATCCATCGAGAAGCTTTCTAAGCTCTTTGATGAGTACGGCTCCAATATCTGGTTCGAGAAGGACGCCATGGAGCTGGCCCCCGAGGGCTTTACCTGCCCCCACTGCGGCGGCAAGGACTTCACCAAGGAGAAGGACACCCTGGACTGCTGGTTCGACTCCGGCTCCACCCACTATGCCTCTCTGATGCACCGGCACCCCGAGCAGTGGCCTGCCGATGTGTATCTGGAGGGCGCCGACCAGTATCGCGGCTGGTTCCAGTCCTCTCTGCTGACTTCCGTCGGCGCTCTGGACCAGGGCGCGCCCTTTAAGCAGGTGCTGACCCACGGCTGGACCGTGGACGGCCAGGGTCGGGCCATGCACAAAAGTTTGGGCAACGGCGTTGACCCTGCGGACCTGATCAAGGAGTTCGGTGCGGACATCGTCCGTCTGTGGGCCGCCTCCTCTGACTACCACGCGGATGTGCGCTGCTCCAAGGAGATCTTCAAGCAGATCGCCCAGAACTATCTGAAATTCCGCAACACTGCCCGGTACTGCCTGGGCAACCTGAACGAGTTTGACCCCGATGATCTGGTGGCCCCCGAGGATATGGAGGAGCTGGACAAGTGGGCACTGACCAAGCTGAACGCTCTGGTGAAGGAATGCCGGAGAGCCTACAATGTGTATGAGTTCCACATGGTCTCCCATGCCATCAATGATTTCTGTGTGGTGGAGCTGTCCAGCTTCTACCTGGATATTCTGAAGGACCGGCTGTACTGTGAGGAGAAGAACGGCCTGCGCCGCCGTTCCGCCCAGACTGCCCTGTTCCTGATCCTGGATGCCATGGCAAAGGTCTTTGCCCCCATCCTGGCCTTCACCTGCGACGAGATCTGGCAGTCCATGCCCCACCGCGCCTGCGACGACGGCCGGAACGTGCTGCTCAATCAGATGCCCGAGAACTTTGACGCCTATGCCCTGGACGATGCCGCTATGGCCCGCTGGGATACCGTCATGAAGCTCCGCCAGGACGTGAACGGCGTGCTGGAAAAGGCCCGTGCCGACAAGCGCATCGGCAAGGCGCTGGAGGCCCATGTGACCCTGCAGACCGCTGATGAGGACCTGAAGAAGGCCTGCGCCGGGCTCAACCTGGCTGAGATCTGCATCGTCTCCGATTGCACCTGGACTGCCCCCGAGGAGGGCGCCGAGGTTGCCGCCGGTGTGAACTTCCCCCAGCTCACCGTGGGCGTATCCGAGGCCAAGGGCACCAAGTGCCCCCGCTGCTGGATGCACTCCGTAAACGCCAACGCCGAGGGCCTGTGCCCCCGCTGCGCTGCCGTCATCGCCAAGATGGACGTGGAGCTGTAAACCAAAATAACATACGCCCTGCCGCGTCTGCTCAAAAGGGAGACGCGGCAGGGCGTATCTGTTTTTGCCGGGAACAAAATCGGAAGGAGAATCGAAACCAAGACCGGGGTCATTGCCCGCCGCAGGGAAAACTTGCGGCGGGGTCAAAGTGTTTATGCGGTTATGCCAGCACCAGTTCGCCATCCCGGCAGTCCACGGTGACGGTGGAGCCGGTGGTGATGCGGCCTTCCAGAATCTTGCGGCTGAGCATGGTCTCTACGGTGTGCTGCACATAGCGGCGCAGAGGACGGGCACCGAACTCGGGGTCGTAGGCTTCGTCCACAATGTGCTGCTTGGCTGCATCTGTCAGGCGGCAGGTGATCTGCTGCTCGGCAAGACGCTCGTTCAGCTTGTCGATCTGCAGGTCGATGATCTTGGTGATGTTGTCCTTGGTCAGGGGCTTGTAGAAGACGATCTCGTCCAGACGGTTCAGGAACTCGGGGCGGAAGCTCTGGCGCAGCAGCATCATGACCCGCTCCTTGGCGGCGGGGTCAATTTCGCCGTCGTCCCGGATGCCGCCCAGCAGCTCCTGAGAGCCCAGGTTGGAGGTCAGGATCAGAATGGTGTTCTTGAAGTCCACGGTGCGGCCCTGGGAGTCGGTGATCCGGCCGTCGTCCAGCACCTGCAGCAGGATGTTGAACACATCGGGATGGGCCTTCTCCACCTCGTCGAACAGCACCACGCTGTAGGGCTTCCTGCGGACGGCCTCGGTCAGCTGGCCGCCTTCCTCGTAGCCCACGTATCCGGGAGGCGCGCCTATCAGACGGCTGACGGAGAATTTCTCCATGTATTCGGACATATCGATCCGCACCAGGTTGTTCTCGTCGTCAAACAGGGCTTCAGCCAGTGTCTTGGCAAGCTCCGTCTTGCCCACGCCCGTGGGGCCCAGGAACAGGAAGGAACCGATGGGCCGGTTGGGGTCCTGGATGCCTGCACGGCTGCGCTGAATGGCCTCGGTCACGGCCTTGACGGCCTCATCCTGGCCAACCACACGCTTGTGGAGGATGCTTTCCAGGTTCAGCAGCTTCTCCCGCTCCCCCTGGACCAGACGGCTGACGGGAATGCCCGTCCAGCGCTCCACGATCTTGGCGATTTCCTCGTCGGTAACCTTCTCGTGCAGCAGAGCACTCTCGCCTTCGGACTGGTTCCGGCGCTCCTGTTCCTCCAGCTCCTTTTGCAGCTGGGGCAGGCGTCCGTATTTCAGCTCTGCGGCCTTGCCCAGGTCGTAGCTCTGCTCTGCGGCCTCAATCTGGCGGTGCAGGTCCTCAATGTCCTTACGGATTTTCTGGACCTTTTCCAGGGAATTCTTTTCGTTTTCCCACTGGGCCTTCTTGGCGTTGAAGCTTTCCTGCTCCTCGGCCAGCTCCTTGCGAAGCTGGGCCAGGCGGCTCTTAGACAGCTCGTCCTCTTCCTTCTTCAGGGACTCCTCCTCAATTTGCAGCTGGATGATGTGGCGGTTCACGCTGTCCAGCTCCGTGGGCATGGAGTCCTGCTCGGTCCGCAGCTGGGCACAGGCCTCATCGATCAGGTCGATGGCCTTGTCCGGCAGGAACCGGTCGGTGATATACCGGTGGGAAAGGGTAGCGGCGGCGATAATGGCGGGGTCTGTGATCTTCACGCCGTGGAAGTTTTCATAGCGCTCCTTCAGGCCACGGAGAATGGCGATGGTGTCCTCCACCGTGGGCTCATTGACCATGACGGGCTGGAAACGGCGCTCCAGAGCGGGATCTTTTTCAATATACTGCCGGTATTCGTCCAGGGTCGTTGCGCCGATGCAGTGCAGCTCGCCCCGGGCCAGCATAGGCTTCAAAAGGTTGCCGGCATCCATGCTGCCCTCGGTCTTGCCGGCACCCACAATGGTGTGCAGCTCATCGATGAACAGCAGAATTCTGCCCTCGGACTGCTTGACCTCGTTCAGAACGGCCTTCAACCGCTCCTCAAATTCGCCCCGGTACTTGGCGCCGGCCACCAGGGCGCCCATATCCAGGGAGAAGATGGTCTTATCCTGCAAAGAGGAGGGGACCTCTTTCTTTACAATTCGCTGGGCCAAACCCTCCACAATGGCGGTTTTGCCCACGCCGGGCTCGCCGATGAGGACGGGGTTATTCTTGGTTTTCCGGGAGAGAATTCGAATCACATTCCGAATCTCTTCGTCACGGCCGATGACCGGGTCCATTTTCTGCTCTTTGGCCTTCTTGACCAGATCCGTGCCGTATTTTTCCAGAGCATCATAGGTGCCCTCGGGGCTGTCGGAGGTGACCCGCTGGTTGCCCCGGACGGATTGCAGGGCCTTGAGCGCGGCCTCCTTGGTAATGCGGTAGTCGGAGAAGATCCGCTTCACGCCGCCTTGGGCGGTTTCCAGCAGGCCCAGGAACAGATGCTCCACGGAGACAAATTCGTCCTTCATGGTGCTGGCCTCTGCCTCGGCGGCAGTAAAGGCGGCATCCATGTCGGCGCTGATATAGAACCGGTCAGCTTCCCGGCTGCCGGTGACAGAGGGGACCTTGCCCAGCTCCGTTTTCGCGGCGGCTTCCAGACTCTCCACCGTCACATCCATCTTCTTCAGCAGCTGGGGCACAAGCCCTCCGTCCTGCTGCAGCAGAGCCACCAGCAGATGGATCTGCTCCATTTGCTGATTGCTGTTTTGAATTGCAAGGTTTTTGGCGTTCTGGACAGCCTCCATGGACTTTTGCGTATAGTTCTGAAAATTCATAGCCATCCTTCTTTCATGGTTTAGCACTCTCTAAATACGAGTGCTAATTTTTATTTGCCTATACTATACTCCAATTCCGCCAAAAGTCAAGGGACGGACATAAAATGTTTACAACTATACAATATGCACAATCACAAAAGGAATAATTTGACACGGTTAATATATATTTAACAAAATAAAGCTTGCATTTCTGGGGAAATGCGTTATAATAACCATGCAAGTGCAAGGTAGCTTCCGGAGACGGAAGCGAAAGTGAAATTTTTTTCTTACCTCTCTTTTCTCTGGAAACACCCCCTGCGGTCCGGTCAACCGCAGGGGGTGTTTTCGTGGAAAATGTTCGCCGGTGCAAAAACAGCTTCACAAATGGAAGAAAACCGTGTATGATGTGCAGTAGGATCGCGTAAGCACAAATGTAGGAGGAAACCATGGAAGTATCTCTGATGGAAATGCTGGAGGCCCGGGAGAAGCGGGCCTGGCGGCAGCGGGAGCTGCTGAAACGCGGGCGGACGGTGATCTGCTTCACGATGAACATTGCGGGCCCCATCAAAAACAGCCCCCTGATCGGCAGCGGCTATGACCTCGGGAAGCGGCTGCTGTTGGGGCAGCTGGACGTTGCGGGCGTGGCGGTTTCCGATTTTGAAGAGGTCCGGGAGAAGACGGGCAACGAGTGTATTCTGCTGGTGGATGCCGAGCCTCTGGCCGTCAAGGCCATTACGGCGGAGCTGGAGGATCATGCGCCCATCGGGCGGTTGTTCGATATGGATGTGCTGCGGCCGGACGGCAGCAAGGTGGAGCGGCAGGAGCTGGGCCTGCCCGGGCGGCGGTGCCTGCTCTGCGGGGAGAGCGCCCAGGTCTGCGCCCGGAGCCGGAAGCACAGCGTAGAAGAGCTCCAGGCAAAGACCCGGGAAATCCTGCGGGAGGCTGTGGACGAGGCGGACAGCCGGGAGGCGGCGCGGCTGGCCTGCCAGGCCCTGCTGTATGAGGTGGCGATTACCCCCAAGCCGGGCCTGGTGGACCGGGAGAACAGCGGCAGCCACCGCGATATGGATTTCTTTACCTTCCAGGCCAGCGCCGCAGCCCTGCAGCCCTATTTTGCCCAGTGCGTCCGCATCGGGCGGCAGGGGGGCACGCCGACAGAGACCCTCCGGGCGCTGCGCCTGCCCGGAAAGCTGGCGGAGGGGGAAATGCGCCGGGCCACAGGTGGTATCAATACCCACAAGGGGGCCATTTTCTCCATGGGCATCCTCTGCGGTGCGCTGGGACGGCTGGACAGGAAAAACTGGGCAGATCCGGACCGCGTCCTGGAGGAATGCGCTGCTATGGCAAAGGGCATCGTCAGCGAGGACTATCGGGGCCTCACCCCGGAAACGGCAAAGACTGCCGGACAGAAGCTCTATATACTCCATGGCATTACCGGCGTTCGGGGCCAGGCAGAGGCGGGCTTCCCGGCGGTGCGGGAGGTGGGCCTGCCAACTTTGGAAGCGGCGCTGGCAGCGGGAAAGGATATCAATGAAGCTAGCTGCGCGGCCCTACTGGCCCTGCTGGTCCACACGGCGGATACCAATATGATTCACCGGGGCGGCTTTGATGGAATGCAGCAGGCCACGCTCGAGGTACGGGAGATTCTGGACCGGGAGAACTTCCCCAGCCGGGAGACCCTGGAATCGCTGGACAAGCGCTTCATTGAGAAAAATCTCTCTCCCGGCGGCTCGGCAGACCTGCTGGCGCTGACGCTGCTCCTGTTCTTTTTGAAGAAGCATCCCCAGAGATGAGAAAGACCGCAGAGGCCGGTGCTTTAGGAGCACGTGACCTCTGCGGTTTTTATCCGTTCTGAGATGCCTTTTGCCTATGCAGCTGGCCCCGAATCTTGCCCGGCAGGGAATCCCGCCGGAGGAAGAGCACGCCCACAAGAATGTAGAGCGCGGCCAGCATGGCAATGCCGACCCACCAGACTCCGGACAGCAGCAGATCGCCTGCAAGGCAGGTGACGAAGGTGGGCACGGGCAGGGCCAGCAGCAGCGCCAGGAAATAGCGCCGCCCCTGCAGCCCGGCGTGGGCTGCGGCATAGGGGATGATGCCGTTGGGCAGCCCCGGGGCCAGCAGAAGGATGGTGGTGTAATAGGTGCGATTCCGCTTGACGGATAGAGCATCCCGGGCCTTTTTCAGCTTCGGGGAGGCATCCTCCAGGGCGGCGAGGGATGTCTGGGCGTGGGTCGCGGCGTAAAAGACGGCTATATGAGCGGCCATGCAGGCGGTCAGGCAGACCGCGCAGCCCAGCCAGGGCCCCAGGACGATCCCGGCCACCAGCTGAACGGGCATGGCGGGCAGAACCACGGAGAGGATCTGGACGAAGGACAATAGCCACAGCAGCCCGGCGCTGTAGGCGGTGCTCTGTCCGTCGAAGCAGGTCTGCAGGGCATTTTCATCCCCGCTGGAAAAGGCAGCCCAGACGTTGGGAACATAAATACGAAGCAGCTCCACCACCAGTCCGATGGCGATGAGCAGAAAAAGAACCATGACCGCCAGTGACCTGACGGCGGACTTTTTGGATTTATTCTGCATAGGAAGATTCCTTTCCCTTATATTGTACAAAAGCCCGGCCCGGAAACCGGGCTGGGCCAAAATCGGCACATTCTTCCGCAGAAATGGGGGGAAAATTCTCCCATTTGCTTTGGCAGCAGGATTATATCATGGGGAATATGGAATTTCAAGCTTTTTTTCACATTCCAAAAGACACAAGAAAAGAGAGGGACTTGGCAGCAGTTCACTGCAGCGGGGTTCGTTTATGAGCCTGAACAGCCGAAAAGCCCTATTTCAAGCGGTTTTCGGGCATAGAAAAAGTCCACCGTAATTCTATCAAAATTACGGTGGACTTATGGTGGAGACTACGGGACTCGAACCCATCTAAATGCAAGAAGCCAGTGGCATCTTGCGGCCACCAGTTCAAAAACTGGTGGCAACCATACGCTTTGCCGGGGGCAAAGCGGCCATCGAGTCCTGTAGTCTTACCCGTACATGAAAAATCCGGACTTTTTCATATCGTTGGGGTCTGCTTTCTGGGTTTTAGCATTTTTAAACAAAAAATGTATTTAATTCTATCATTGTTTTGTTGACAAGACAAATATGTTATGCGATAATAATGAAAAGTTCACAAAGTCGGCCTTTTGGCCGCTGAAAATAAGTTCGGACAGTTGCCCGATGAAAAGGGAAGCCGGTGTGATTCCGGGACGATCCCGTCACTGTGATAGCTAGGATGCAGCATGATGCCACTGATTTTTTGGGAAGGCGCTGCGGACGTAACTTAAGTCAGGAGACCTGCTTATTTTTGAGAATGCACTTGCGTCGGACAGGGATCATTCTGCAAAATGTAGCTGTTGCCATTTTTGGCGATGTCTCCTTTGCGTATGTTTTTTAGTCGGACGGAAGTCCGGCTTTTTTGCGCCGTATTTTGGGAACAAATTATGAAAGGATGATAAGGTATGAAACATCGGAAAACATGGATGGCGTTGCTCCTGTGCGCTGCATTGCTGCTCTCCGGCTGCGCCGGGAAGCAGGGGGATGCCAAAGAGGAGACATCTCAAAAGGTACTGAACTTCGGCTGTCAGATGTATGATGACGGGTCCGTCAACACGGCTATGGCCATCAGTTCCTCCTGGAACTGTATGCGCTATGGCATCAGTGAAGCACTGTTTCGATTTGACGACAGTATGAATGTGGAGCCATGGCTGGCGGAGAGCTATACGGTCAATGACGAACACACCCAGTGGGTCATTACCCTGAAAAAGGACATCAAATTTTCCGATGGCTGCCCCCTTACTCCCTCCAGCGTAAAGGCCTATTTTGATTACCTGAAAGAGGTGGGTCCCGGCGGTTCTGCCAAGCCTCAGAAATACCTGGAATATGAGGCGGAGGTGACTGCCGATGATGCCGCCAATACCGTTACCATCGTGACCTCCAAGCCCTATGCCAATTTGCCCGGCCAGCTGGCCTATCCGGTGATGGCGATCCTGGATGTGGAGCATACAAAGGATTTTGACAACGGTGCCATCGGTACCGGTCCCTATATGATTGACAAATTCAACGGCGTGGGTGTGGGTTACGATATGAAAGCCAACCCCAACTATCGGGAAAAAGTACCCTATGACAAGGTCCATATTCTCTTTATGGGCGATGCCTCTGCCAAGACCATGGCACTGCAGAGCGGCCAGGTGGACCTGGTGGAGAACATCACCAATGTTTCGGACATCCAGAACTTCCAGCAGGACGCCAATTACACGGTGGACATTGCCTCCGGTGTACGCTGCGGTTTCAGCTGGATGAACCTGAACGGTGTTCTGGGCAACAAGACCCTCCGGCAGGCCATTCTCATGGGCATTGACAATGATACCATCTGCTCCTCCAAGACCATTGGTGGGCTGTACACTGCCGGCTTCTCTGTCCTGCCCTCTACCCTGAACTATGGCTATGACAAGCTGGTAAACCCCTATAAGTATGACCCTGAGGGGGCAAAGAAACTGCTGGACGATGCGGGCATCGTGGACTCCGATGGCGATGGTTTCCGGGAACTGGACGGAAAGAAAATCGACCTACGCTATGTTTCCTATGAAAACCGGATGCTCAATGATTTTTCCAATGCGCATATGCAGTATCTGGCGGAAATCGGCATTGCCTGCACCGCGGATTTCGGCAGCTCGGACGATCAGTGGAGCAAGCTGGCGGCGGGCGAGTACGATCTCAATAATAACAACTGGACCACAGTGGGCACCGGCGATCCCTTTGAGTATATGGCAAACTGGACCACAGACGGTACCTACTGCGGCTACAGCAACCCCGAATACGATGCCCTCTATGAGCAGCTCAAGGGTGAAATGGACACTGAAAAGCGGGCAGACCTGATCCGGCAGATGCAGCAGATCGTCATCGACGACGCCCTGGTCATTGTGGACGGCTACTACAATTCCTCCATGATCTACTCCAAGAACGTGGGCTTCGCCCATATCCATACGGCGGACTACTACTGGCTGACCACAGAAATCGTACCTGCCTAAAGAAAAACGTTTCTCGCACAGCCGGGGCCAAAGCCTCGGCTGTGTATAAAGGGAGGAGAATCGGCCTTGAAGAAGAAAAAACTGGCCCTTCGGCTGGCGCAGATTCTGGTGGTGCTGGTGGGTATCAGCTTTGTGACTTTTTTGCTGACCTATCTGTCTCCAGGAGACCCTGTGCGCAATATGTATACTGCCGCAGGGATCATGCCCACGGAGGAACTGGTGGCGGAAACCAGGGAAGAACTGGGCCTCAACGATCCGCTGCCGACCCAGTATCTCCGCTGGCTGCGGAACTGTCTGCGGGGAGACTTCGGAAAATCCTATACGCTGAACAAGCCGGTGACGGAACTGCTTCTGGGGCGGCTTTGGCCTACGGTGAAGCTGACCCTGCTTTCCATGGGGCTGATGCTGCTTCTGGCAGTGCCTCTTGGTATGCTGTCCGCGGTGTATAAGGACCGGTGGATCGATTATCTGGTACGGGGGCTGACCTTTGTAGGCTGTGCCATGCCGAATTTCTGGGTGGGCCTGCTGCTGATGCTGGCGTTCTGCGTTCGTATAAAGGCCTTTCCCGTCATCAGTTCTGCCGGGGATCTGCGCAGTATTTTTCTGCCTGCGCTGACACTGGCCCTTGCCATGTCCTCTAAATATACCAGGCAGGTCCGCACGGCGGTTCTGGAAGAGATGAACCAGGACTATGTGGTGGGGGCCAGGGCCAGGGGCGTTCGGGAATCCGTGATTTTGTGGAGAAACGTGTTCCCCAATGCGCTGCTGCCGCTTATCACCATGTTTGGACTGTCCGTTGGCAGTCTGCTTGGTGGTACCAGTGTGGTAGAAGTGATTTTTTCCTATCCCGGATTGGGAAATCTGGCGGTTTCGGCCATCACTTCCAGCGACTATAATCTGATTCAGGGGTACGTTCTCTGGCTGGCACTGATTTACATGGTCATCAATCTTCTGGTAGATACCTCCTATGGGGCCGTAGACCCCAGAATGCGGGCAAAGGAGCAGATACGATGAAAAAGAAAAATTTCTTCCTTGCCCATAAGCAGTTTACATTTTTCCTGATTCTGGCTCTGCTGATCATCCTGGGGGCGATATTTGCCCCGGTGGTGACCGGCGGTGCGGATCCCCTGAAAGGTTCTCTGACGGAGGCCCTGGAGGCACCCAGCCGGGCCCATATTTTTGGCACCGATAAAATGGGCCGGGATATTTTCACCCGGGTCATTTACGGAGCAAGGGCTTCTCTCAGTGCGACCTTTGGTGTGGTCGCTCTGATTTTCCTGGTTGGCACCGCGGCGGGTGTGACGGCCGGATATTTTGGGGGCTGGGTCGATGGGGTGATCATGCGCATTGCGGATATGATGCTGGCCTTTCCCGGCCTGGTGCTGGCTCTGGCTGTTGCCGGAATTATGGGGGCAGGCAGCCGGAATGCGATCATCGCCATTGTCCTGGTCAACTGGACCAAGTACGCAAGACTTTCCAGAAGCCTGGTTTTGAAGATCCGGGACCGGGATTATGTGTCAGCGGCCATTGTGACAGGCTCCAAAACAAAGCATATGCTTTTTTCTTATATGCTTCCCAACGCCCTGCCCACGCTGATCATTACGGCCACTACAGATATTGGCGGCATGATGCTGGAACTGGCGGCACTGTCGTTTCTGGGCTTCGGTACCAGGCCCCCCGCGCCGGAATGGGGCTATATGCTCAACGAAGGCCGTGCCTGTATGCAGTCCGCACCCTGGATGATGATCTTCCCGGGATTGGCCATTTTCCTGGTCGTTACGGTTTTTAACATGCTGGGAGATTCCGTGCGGGATATTCTTGACCCCAAGGAGGCGTAGAAAAATGCTGGAACTGGACCATGTTACCATCGCCTATGGGGAAACTCAAGCTGTGGAGGATTTTTCTTTGCATATGGAGCCTGGTGAGATCGTCAGTCTGGTGGGCGAGAGCGGCAGCGGGAAAACCAGCGTGATCCGTGGGATCCTGGGGCTGTTGCCGGGAGGCGGTGCTGTTACCCAGGGGAATATTGTGTTTGACGGAAAGGATCTTCTGGATGTTACCCTGGAGCAGTGGCGCACCGTCCGAGGGCGGGAGATTTCCATGATTTTTCAGGACAGCGGGGCCATGATGAATCCTACCCGCAAAATCGGTACCGTTTTTGCGGAGTATCTGCGAACCCATGAGAAACTGACAAAAAAAGAAGCCTGGAAAAAAGGAACCCAAATGCTTGCCAGAATGCGACTGCCAAGCCCTGAAAATATCATGCGCTCCTATCCCTTTCAGCTCTCCGGCGGTATGCAGCAGCGGGTGGGCATTGCCATGGCCATGAGCTATGAGCCGAAGCTGCTGCTGGCGGATGAGCCCACCTCTGCGCTGGATGTGACGACCCAGGCCCAGATCGTCGGGGAGATGGCCAGACTGCGCAGGGATTATGGAACGGCAATCCTGCTGGTCACCCATAATCTGGGCGTTGCCGCCTATTTGTCAGACCGTATTCTGGTGATGCGCCAGGGGCGCATCGAGGAGGCGGGGAACCGGGACACCATTCTCCAATCTTCTACCAATGCCTATACAAGAAGTCTGCTGGAATCCGTTCCGACGTTGGGAGGTGTGCGTTATGTCTGAGCCGGAAGTGATCATGGAGGCCCTGCATGTTTGCAAAAGCTATCCCGCTTCTGACGGCCGATGGCTGCGGGCAAATGAGGATGTCTCATTGCAGCTGGTAAAGGGAAAAACGCTGGGTCTTGTAGGGGAATCCGGCTGCGGCAAAAGCACATTTATGCGATTCCTGGTAGCGTTGGACCGGCCGGACAGCGGGCAGATCCTGTATCGGGGCCAGGATATTACGGCCCTTCGGGGAGAGAAGCTGCGGCAGACACGGCGGCACATTCAGATGGTTTTTCAAGATCCCGGCGCATCGTTCAATCCCAAAATGAGGGTGCGGGATATTGTCTGTGAGCCTTTGCTGAATTTTGGCCTGATCGCCCCAAAGGAAAGGGCAGCGGTATGCCGCAGCCTCCTGGAAATGGTGGAGCTGCCCGGAGATTTTGAAGACCGTTACCCTCACAGCATGAGCGGCGGTCAGCGGCAGCGGGTAGCAATTGCCCGGGCGTTGGCCCTCCAGCCTGAGATCCTGATTTTGGATGAGGCAACGGCAGCATTGGATGTATCCGTACAGAAAAATATAATCGAACTGATCGTTAAACTTCAGAGAGAGCAGGGCCTTACCATAGGCTTTATCTGCCATGACATTGCTTTGGTGCAGAGCGTGGCCCATCAGGTGGCGGTCATGTATCTGGGCAGGGTGGTAGAGGTTTTACCTGGGGAGAATTTGCGCACGCAGGCCCGGCATCCCTATACCCGTACACTCATTGATGCAGTCCTGGACCTGGATACGGACCCGAGGAAGCCTATTACGGTTATTGACTCGGAGCCACCCAGCCCCCTGGATATTCCGGCGGGCTGCCCATTTCGGGATCGTTGCAGCCAATGCTTTGAAAAGTGCGCCCAGGAAAAACCGGAAATGCGCTGGCTGTCCAAAGAACACGGCGTGGCCTGTCATCTGTTTCCTGAGGAAAGGTAGGATGGCGTGAAAAGAAACGAAAGCCTGATTTCCGGCCCCATCGGTTCTGCCCTGCTGGCCTTTGTGGTGCCGCTGATGCTCAGCAGCCTGGTGCAGCAGCTGTATGTGACGGCGGATGCGGTGATCGTTGGGCGCATTGCCGGGAAGACCGCACTGGCGGCCATTGATTCCGTGCATACGCTCTTTCGGTTTCCCATCAATTTTATGAACGGCCTTGCTGCCGGGGCGACCATCCTGATTTCCCGGCACTTTGGTGCGGAGAACCGGGACGGATTGCGCTCCTGCATGCTCTCAGCGGTCGCCTTGGCGGTGGTACTTGGGATCCTGTGCGCAGTAGGAGGTGTTCTGCTGACACCTGTGCTTTTGCAATTCATGCAGGTCCCGGAGGATATTTATGCTCAGACCCTGGAATATACGAGAATTTATTTCGGGGGCATTTGGGCTATGATTTTATACAACATGGCCTCCGGTGTCCTGCGTGCCTTTGGAAATTCCAAAAGTCCCCTGTATATTCTGCTGGTCAGTTCGATTATCAACATTGTAGGAGACATTCTGCTGGTAGGCGGGCTGGGGATGGGAACCGCAGGTGCGGCGATCGCAACGATTTTTGCCCAGATGGTCAGTGCGGCAATGGCACTGTGGATGGCAGGGAAAAAACTGCCGCAAAGGATCGGCGCACGGCGGCTCCGGCGGTGGCTGGAACACCTGTGGGCTATGGTACGGACCGGCATTCCGCTGGCACTGCAATCGGTGCTGTTCCCGGTGGCCAATTCCATTGTGCAGGCAGCGGTGAACACGATGGGAACAGACACCATTGCGGCCTGGGGCATCTGCGACAAGCTGGATATGCTGATCTGGCTCCTGGCGGATGCCATGGGGCCGGCACTGACGACCTATACCGCCCAGAATATGGGGGCGGGACGTTGGGACAGGGTCTGTAAAGGCAATCGGATCGGTGCGGCCATGTCCGTGGCCGCAGTGGGGACGGTAAGCCTTGGCCTGTATTTCCTGACGGCCCCGCTGGGCGGCCTGTTTGTTCCCGTGCAGGATGCGGCGGCAGTCGTACCCCAGGCAGTTGTTTTTATGCGGCGAATGGCCCCATTCTTCCTGTTTTATGCTTTGGCGGAAAGCTTTTCCGGCGCATGCTGCGGAACGGGTGATACGGTCAGGCCCATGATCCTGACCCTTTTGTCCATCTGCCTTCTGCGGGTGCTGGGGATCCTGCTGGTGCTGCCCAGACAGCATACCATGGAATGTATCATCGATATCTATATCTCCTCCTGGATCGCTGCGGGCATCGGTTTTCTGATTCTGTGGCAGTGGGAGAAAAATAGAGTCCCAAAGACGTAGCAAAGCCGCCCACCGGGCTTGGTTTCCCCGACCGGGAAGCTGCAGGGCGTAGCCCTGACCGATGCGGCAGCGGGGGGCGTGAAATATTGCAGAACCAGTATGCGAATCCGTACAAACGCCCCATATGATCACCGCCCGTCCTTAGAATCCCTCGGCTGAAAACGTGCCCCTCCCAGCGAAACCGTAGGGAACGGCCTATGTGCCGTTCCGCACGTGAAAGGACGGAACTATTTCCGATAATACAAAAAACGCCCCCCGTCATGTCATTCAGGCCTTTAGCGCCAGCGGAGTGGAGAAATCCACGCACATGGCAGAAAAGTACCAATCACCTCCGATATAAAATCATTCTTACCATAGTTATACTGTGTTCGACAGCACACCTCCAGTAATACTTTCAAACAGAAAAAGCCCCCGGTTCTGTAGTCACACAGAGCCAGGGGGTAGAGGATTAAAATGCAATATCCTTGATATAAACAAAAAATCCGAACCCATCCCCCACAGGGAAGAAGTTCGGATTTCTTATGTTTGGTGGGGGAAGGTGGATTCGAATTTTGTTAGATGTGTCTATTATAACTTTTTGACATAAAATCATGCAATTATATTTCAATAGGTATGTTATTTTATAACATACGGTCTATTATTTTTACTCTGTTTCCATTGTGATTACGGTCACGGTTACGGTCAAATACCAATATCATAGGCAAGCGACAAGCATTGCTGCAGCAGTTGTCTCCCTTTTTGAATTATAAGCCATGTTCATTGTGAATGCAATCACGATGAACATGGCTTTTATTTTTGCGGAATTTGCAGGTTCATTCTTGTGTCTACAGCTCATGGATTGTCCGAAAATATGAGCAAATATGTGCAATTTCTTTGCACAAAAAATTTTTCTAAAAAATTTTTGCGGAGATGGAATAATTTGGGCCTTCTCGATGCCTACCACATGGAAAGACGCTTATGGGTCTTTCCGATGAACCTTGAAAACTTCATATTCATTCATCTGATACATTCTTCTGGACCGGAGCCGGGAGGACAGTACGCTGTGACCGCCTGCCCCATAAGGGGTACAAAGCGAAGAAGCCCGCAAGGGCTGAAGCAAAGGTGCTGAGCGAGAAATGCTGTCTCCAATGTTGGATTGCCACCAACAAGGCGACGAGGGTTCAGGTAGGACAATGATACTTCTCTACGGAGCTGGCGGAGGACCCGGCAGGGGTGGAAGGCCCATGGACTCGATTCGCAGTCGAGCGTCAGATGATTTCCCTTTGCGCGTTTAGGGGGCGAGGCCGAATGAAACGCACCGACCAAAGCACAGAAAATAATTCTGTGTTTTGGTGGAGCAAAAATAAAAACCATAGGAGGTACAAAATGAATCACTGCAAAACCATTGCCATTGTCAATCAGAAAGGAGGTGTTGGAAAAACCACTTCCACCGTCAATCTTGGTGTCGGTCTAGCTCAGGCCGGAAACCGGGTGCTGCTGGTAGACGATGACCCCCAGCACAGTTTGACCATCAGTCTTGGTATTCGCAATGCTGACGATGAGCTGGACATCACACTGGCTACTGCCATGCAGGCCGAAATCCGGGATGAACCCGTTTCCTGGGAAGAAGGCATCATCCACAGCGGCGAGGGGGTCGATCTGCTTCCTGCGAACATTGAACTGTCCGGCGTGGAAATGAGCCTGTTCAATGCCATGTCCCGGGAACAGGTGCTGAAATCCGTTCTCAGCCGGGTGAAAGAGAACTACGACTACATTCTCATTGACTGTATGCCGTCTTTGGGGCTGATGTCCATCAATGCTCTGGTTGCCGCCGACAGCGTGATCATCCCGTCTGCACCGGACTTTCTTTCCACAAAGGGTCTGAATTTGCTCATCCGCACCATCAGCAGAGTGCGGCGGCAGATCAATCCGAAACTGAAAATCGACGGAATCCTTATGACTATGGTGGATGGCCGCACCAACAACGCAAAAAGCATTATCGCCGCCCTGCGCTCCACATTGGGCGGCAGCGTCCGGGTATTTGACACGGAAATTCCCCGCTCTGTCCGAGCCGCCGAGGCCTCCGGCGAGGGGAAAAGCATTTTCGCCTTTGATCCCAAAAGCCGGATTGCCCAGGCCTACACAAACTTGACAAAGGAGGTAGCCGAACTTGGCAAAGAAACAAATCGATCTCGGTCTGACGGGGCTAGATGAGCTGTTCATGGATGATCAGGAGCGGGCGGAATCCAAGCTCCCCAAAATCCATGAAATTCCCCTTTCGGAAATTGACGAATTTCCGAACCATCCCTTTCATGTCCGGTTAGACGAGGACATGGATCAGCTGGTAGAGAGTATTAAAGAGCGGGGCATTATTACCCCGGTCACGCTGCGGCAGAAACCGGACGGACGGTACGAAATTGTCTCCGGCCACCGCAGGACAAAAGCCTGTGAACTGGCAGGCCTCGCCACCGTGAAAGCGGAAATCAAGGAGCTTTCCAGAGACGAGGCCATTATCCTTATGGTGGAAAGCAATTTACAGCGCACCACCATTCTGCCCAGCGAAAAAGCATTTTCCTACAAAATGCGGCTGGAAGCGGTAAAGCGGCAGGGGCAGCGTACAGATTTAACTTTGTCCCCAGTGGGGACAAAGTTGGAGCGTTCTTCGGATGAACTCACAGCTGAAACAGGTGACAGCCGAAATCAAATTCACCGCTACATCCGTCTTACCCACCTTATTCCGCCTCTGCTGGATTTGGTAGACTCTGGGAAAATCGCTTTCCGGCCCGCCGTGGAGCTTTCCTACCTAACCGAGGAGGAGCAAAACAGTCTGCTGGATTCCATCAGTTCCGAGCAGTCCACCCCGTCCCTGGCGCAGGCCCTGAAGATGAAAGAATTTTCCCAGAACGGCAGGCTCAACGCCGACGTGATTCTCTCCATTATGTGTGAGCAGAAGCCCAACCAGCGGGAGAAAATCAGCTTCCAGTCGGAACGGCTGAAACCTTTCATCCCCAAAAACTTCACCGCCAAGCAGACGGAGGACTATGTGATCAAAGCCCTGGAGTATTACCACCGGTATCAGCTCCGACAAAAGGAGCGTGACCGATAATGGCTCCAAGGTGTCGTTCTCCTCCCCCTCACACTCCCCCTTATATTGTATAACCAGCTGTACCAGCTGAAAAGAAGCGTAGACACCTGCCAAAATCGGCGGGTGATTTTTTGTGAAAGGAAAATGCCATGCGAAAAATTATGAAACGAGGGTTCTGCTTGTTTCTGGTGGCTGTGCTGCTGGCAGGGCTGGTGCCCTGTGCCTTTGCGGATGAAGCAATGCCCACTGAGGAAATGGAAACATCCGAGGCCGCAACGGAGGCAGCGGAAGAAACGACGGCTCCACCGGAAACGGCAGTTCCCTCAGAATCCACCGAGCCGCCGTCAGAAACTACTGAACCGCCAGAGGCAACGGAAACCACGGAATCGGAAACGGAAGTCACGGAACCGAAAGCTGACCCGGTAGAAAATGCCCCGGAAGATGCCGTTGAGGATGACCGGCTTGCCGCCTACGCCTCCACGGTCACCAACGTGCTTCTGTTTGACAAGGCAAGTCCCAATTACACCACGGTCCTGAGAAGCCAGGTGTCTGTGACCTACAATCCCAACGGAAGCGATGCCGCAAAAACAGCCTATATCAAAAATCTGGGCTGGCACTTTGCACGGTACAACAATGTTCCCTATGAGGACGACCCGCTGTACTGCATCGAACCCTGCAAGAATTACGCAGCCAGCACCTCCGGCAACTACATGGACGAGGATCTGGGGGTATCCGGCAGCGGCAGCACCCGTGGCGGTAATGTCTGGTATGCCATGCCCTATTCCTACCGCCAGGCCATCGCCCTGACCCTGCTGTACTCCCGGCAGCTGTGGAACAGCAATTACAGCGTCAAAACCACGGCCATGGCCAACAACCCCAATGTGTCCACCCGGATCGCCACCCAGTTCCTGATCTACGAGATTGTGACAGGATTGCGGGATGCGGATACCTTCAACCGCCGTGGCTCCAACGGTTATACCAGCGGGGATGTATTCTACAATGCGGGTGTCGCCAGCGTTTCCGGCTTTGCGGAGAAGTACAACAGCATTGTTTCCAGTGTCCAGAACGCCATGAAAATCCCCAGCTTCACCAGCCGCTCCTCCGGCTCCGCGCCCACCATCACCATGAGCGGGAACCAGGTAAGCGTTACGGATTCCAACGGTGTACTAGGAAACTTCTCCTTCACCAATGGGAACGGTGCTTCGTTTTCCAAGTCTGGGAATACCTTGACCATTACAAAAACAGGCTCTATTTCTCCCACAGCTCTATTCAGTGCTACCAGGAGTCTGCCCTCTGCGGAAAACTCCACCGTATCCATTTACTACAGTGCCAGCAGCACTTACCAGACCTGTGTCAAGCTGTATACTCCCCAGGTGGATACACTGCGAGCCTATTTCAAGATCAACGCCCCGGACCCTGGTGCCATTTCCCTGGTAAAAACCACAGAGGACGGTCAGAATTTGTCCGGTTGGCGTTTCGGCGTGTATTCCAATGCCGCCTGCACCACCTTGGTATCTGGCCCCCATACAACGAACAGCAACGGAAAAATCAGTATCACCGGGCTGAACGCTGGAACTTATTACGTCAAGGAGCTGGGGCATACCAACAGTGCCATTTCCTCCCGCTACACCTGTTCCGGAGAGAATCCAAAGATGGTCAGCATCTCCAACGGCACTACCACCAGCGTCAGCTTCTATAACAAGCTGTCCTCCGGCTCCGTGAAGATCACGAAAACCACAAACACCGGCCAGAACTTGGGCGGGTGGAAAATCGGCCTGTACACGGATTCCGCCTGCACCAATCCCATCTCCGGTTCTCCCTTTACAACCGGCAGCGATGGCACCGTGACCGTATCCGGCTCGCAGCCCGGAACTCTGTACGCCAAGGAGTTGGTTTCCGGTGATCCCTATTGGGTCTGCGATACCAGCGTGAAAACCGTGACCATAGTAGCCGGTCAGACGGCTTCTGTGAGCTTCGCCAACACACAGTACGGCGCACTGGAAATCCAAAAGTCCACCAACACCGGCAACCACCTGGACGGTTGGAAGTTCATCGTCAAAAAGGACGGTGCGGAAATTCCCGGCTCTCCCCTCACCACAGACACGACAGGGCGCATCCACATTCCAAACCTGATCCCCGGAAAGTATCTCGTTATGGAATCTCCCACCGAGGACCCCTATTGGTCTGTGGAGCTGGGCTTCCACACCGTTGCTGTGGAGTACGGAAAAACTGCCGTTGACCGGTGGTTGAACAAAGAGCAGGGTCTGGGCCACTTCACGAAATCCACCAACACGGGCGACGAGATTTCCGGCTGGCATATTACTGTCTATGCGGATGAAGCCCGCACCCAAGAACTCCGTACCCTCATTACCGGCCAGGACGGCACCGTGGGTATCTATCTGGAACCCGGCACCTACTGGGTCAAGGAAACCGGCAGTGAGGAGGTCCGGGACGATTACTGGAAAATGGATGATACCGTGAAAAAGCTGGTGATCCACGCCCATGAGAAAACCACCCTGGAGTTTATCAACAACTACAGCGGCAGAATTTCCATCCAGAAAACCGTAAAGCCGGAAGGTACGTTGGAGGGCTGGAAGTTCAAAATCACGGATGCGGACGGGAAAGAGGTTTCCGGTTCTCCCTTTGCCACGGATAGGGACGGAAAAATTATCACCGGCAATCTCACCCCCGGAGACTACACCGTGGAGGAAGTGCTGCCCGCTGACAGCCTCTATTCCGGAGAAGCCCCGAAAACCGTTACTGTCACCGCAGGCAAAACGGCAAAGGTATCGTTCCTCAACAAACTGCGTACCGGGACAATCACCATCCGAAAGGTGGACACCAAGGATGAACCTTTGGCGGGAGCCACCTTCCTGCTGGAAGGCAGCGAGGACGGCAATCTCTGGTATCCGGTTATTCCAGGCTCTAACGGTGTCTGTGTTCTGGGGAAGCCTTCGGAAGAAAACCTTGCAGCCGCCAGTAAGACTTCCGGTGAGGATGGTCTGCTGACATGGGAGGCCCTGCCCACCACCCTGCAATACCGGATTACGGAAACGAAAGCACCGGAGGGCTATACGCTGCTGAAAGACTATGCTTTTGTCGGGACCCTGCCCGCAGACAATATCGAAATGGAACTGCGGGTAGTCAATGGCGAAGCCTTTACCATGCCTAAGACCGGCTCCATCGGCTTTGTCCACATTCCCGCCGCTACCGTTCTTTGCCTAACGCTGTGCGCCGCAAATCTTTGGCTGCTCCGTAAGAAGGAGCAGTAATCCACCAATCGGGGAAACACCCCGGATTTTTTCACCCTCAAATCTAAAAATCTTATATTCAGAAAGGACTTTACTATGAAAACCATGAAGAAAATTGTTTGCGCCTTTATGACCCTCGTTCTGCTTCTGTCCAGCGTCCCCGCTGTCTTTGCGGACGAAGCCAAAACCATCGACCAGGATGCCGCTTGCAGCCTGACCGTCTGGAAGTTCGACTACACCAACGCCAAGAAGGACGGTGTGTGGGATGAAGATGCCTTTCCCTCCACCGGCTGGCAGGAAAGCTATGTGGAAAACACGCTGGTGAACACCAATCGGAAAGGCGACACCGACGGCCAGAACGGCAACGCTCTGGGAAATGGGCAGACCAGCAAAGGCTATGCCATTGCCGGTGTGGAATTCACCTATCTGAAAGCCGCGGACATTGTGACTTTTGAGAACCAGGGTACGACCCAAGTCCTCTACGGCTTTCACAAGACCGCTGCCGCCAACCTGCTGAGAGCCATCGGTCTGGAAAGCGGTGCCAACCGCTGCGCCGAGGCGGACAGCCTGGATGAAAACCGCTACTTCTACACCTCTGATACGCTGAACAAGGCCCTGGCCCAGAGTCTGGAAGCCAATTCCACCACGGTGAAGAACGCTCTGGAAACCTTCATCCGTAACGGAGGCACGGCTATGGCTCCCACCAGCGAAGTCGGCAAGACCTCTGCCAAGGATTTGAGCGTTGGTCTGTATCTGCTGGTGGAAACCAAGGTTCCCGAAATGGTCACTTCCACCACCAATCCGTTCTTCGTCTCCCTGCCCATGACCACCGTCACCGGCAATGACAACTCCGCTTCCCAGAACGGCGGTGCCGCATGGAACTACAACGTAGTCGTCTATCCCAAGCAGGAAACCGGCATCCCCACCCTGGAAAAAACCGTCCGGGAGGCCAAGGCCGACACCGGCAAGAATGAGGGTTCCGCTTCCATCACCGACGGCTTTGCCCACACCGCTTCCGGCTCTGCCGGGGACACCATGGAATACCAGATCATTTCCACCCTGCCCACCATCACCTCCCAGGCAACGGCTCTGTCCACTTACAATTTCTACGACACTCTCTGCGAGGGCCTGACTTACAGCAAGGATGCCGGTGTGACCATTGAGTTCTTTACGGATGCCGCCTGTACCGACAAGGCAGCCTCTTGGAACAAGGATTCCGGCAAGTTCACCGTCACTTACAGTGAGGATGGCCGTCATATGACTGTGGACATTGCCAAGGCCGGTCTGGATGAAATCAATGGAGTCACCGCTAATAAGAACGGCAAGCTCTACACCGGCTACTCCAACTACACCACTCGTGTGACCTACAGTGCCGCCATCAACGCCGACAAGACCTTTGTCTACGGCGAAAAGGGCAATGAGAATACCGTCATTCTGACCTGGAAGCGTACCTCCGGCGATTACTACGACACCCTCATTGACGACTGCCATGTATTTTCCTTCGGCCTGGACCTGACCAAGCTGTTCTCCGATGTGGATGCGGAAACCGCCGCCGAAACCAAGCTCTATGACAGCGTAAAGTTCAAGATTCAGAACAAGACCGACGGCACCTGGATCATTGCCAAGCGCAATGACGAGGAAGGAGTCTACTATGTCACCGGCTATACCGACAAGGAGGCAGATGCCACCGTCTTTACCCCTGTCACCATGGGCAAGTCCTACGGCCACATCATGGTCAAGGGCTTGGAGGAGGACACTTACACCATCACGGAAACCCAGACGGCTAACGGATATACTCTGTTGAAAAACGCAATCACTGTCACCATTAGCATCAAGGAAAACACTTCCAATACCTGCAACGTCTACGCCAAGGATGTGCTGGGCGTTCTCCAGAATGACCCCCACTATGCTTTTGACGGCGGAGAGAATTTGAAGCTGGCAAACATCCCCCAGCGGGCACTGTCCCACAACTACCCCACCGCTTCCGCAACTGTGGACAAGAATGATGTCACCATGCTGGAGGACAACGGCTCTGCCAATGCCGAAGTCCCCCTGACCGTAAAGAACACCAAGGGCTTTGATTTGCCCAAGACCGGCGATCACGGCACCTGGATGTACAGCCTGGTGGGCATTCTTCTGATGTCCACCGCAGCCGGTGTCATTGTTCTGACTGTCAAAAAGAAGAATGGCCGGTAAATATCTGGCACCCCGGAAAAACACTCCGGGGTGCCGTCCGAAAGGAGGAGATCCTATCCGAGACAAGCGAAGAACGATCATCACCATCGCTCTGGCAGTCCTGTTTTTCCTGCTGGCACTGGGGCTGACCGTCTATCCCATCTTCAGCAGCCACTACAATGCGGCCCACCAGTCCCAGATCCATACGGAGTACCGAGAGGCGGTTCAGGCATTACCGGATGCCGCCATCCCGGAGGCCAGGACGAAAGCCCAGGCGTACAATGAGGAGTTGTGGAGCAGCATCGTCCGGCATGGCAGCTATTCCAAGGATTCCGTAACCTCCGCTGTGGAGGAATATGCCCAGCTCTTAGACCTTACCGGCACCGGGACTATGGGCTATGTTCATATTCCCAGGCTGGGAGTATCCCTGCCTATCTACCATGGCACGGAGGAGGAAACCCTGGACCGGGGCGTGGGGCATCTCATTGGCAGTTCCCTGCCCATTGGTGGCAGCAGCACCCACGCCATCCTCACCGGTCACTCCGGCCTAGCCAGTCAAAAGATGTTTTCCGACCTGGACAAGCTGGAAATAGGGAACACCTTCTATCTGGAGGTGCTGAACGAAGTCCTGGCCTATGAGGTGGACCAGATCAACACCGTTCTGCCCTATGACACCACCTATCTGGGTCTGGAAGAAAACAAGGACTTGTGTACCCTTGTGACCTGCACCCCCTTTGGGGTCAATACCCACAGGCTTTTGGTTCGTGGCCACCGGATTCCCTACACCCCGGAGAACACGGGAAATCCCGCCATAGAACTGGCTGAAACAGAGGAAAGCGTAGATTCCACTTGGGAGCAGGAGTACGAGAAGGGCGTGTATCTTGCCATTGGTATTGTGGCTCTGATTTGCCTGATTCTGTTCATTGTCTGGCTCACGCAGAAAGGAGAAAACAATGCGGCGTAAAGGCGTTCTCATTACTCTGTTGTTCCTGTGGATTTACCTGGTGGGCATGGGGATTCTTCTGTATCCGGCGATCAACAATTACTACACCAGCAAGCGAATGGAAAGCTCTGTAGAGTCTTTCTATGGCACCAGCCCCTCCGAGTCAGGCACTGACAGCACCGAAGCTACGCAGGCCGCCCAGGAAACAGAGCCGCCCACGCCCTACCCGGAGCTGCTGGAAATGCTGGAAGCCTACAACCGGGAGCTGTATGCAGATGACCAGTCGAAGCTCAACAGCCTGGCAGCCACCGAGCAGCCCGGAGTGCTGTTCAGCGTCAGTGGCCAAGCCGGGGATGTGTTTGGGGTGCTGTCCATTCCAAAACTGGAAATGGAAATGCCCCTGTACCTGGGAGCCACCGACAAGCACATGGCAGACGGGGCCGCCCAGCTGGGACAGACCAGTATCCCTATTGGTGGCAAGAATACCAACGCCGTCATTGCCGGACACCGGGGCTACAATGGTGCGCCCTACTTCCGCTATGTGCCGGAATTGCAGGTTGGGGATTCGGTGGACGTTACGAACCTTTGGGGTATCCTGCACTACAAGGTCGTGGAGACCAGAATCATCCAGCCAAATGATATTGATGCCATCAAAATTCAGCCCGGGCGGGATTTGATAACCCTGCTGACCTGCCACCCTTACGCCAGCGGCGGCAGGCAGCGGTTCTTGGTGATTTGTGAAAGAATGGAGGAAGAAAATGGAAGATGAAAAAAGAATGGCTGGCAGCTATGAGATCATCCAGGCGTTCCGTATCGGGGACCGGGAAATCGTCCTCGGGGAGGACCTGAATGCCGTACCGGAAGAACGGTATATGTGCGCCTACTGCCAACAGAACGAAATTGCGGCCCTCTACAATGAGGTCATGGTCAGTGACGATTACTGTGAGATCGTCAAGCTCTTTGCGGACCGGCTGTCAGAACAGGCCGAGAAAACCCGTGCGGAGGTATTGAAGCCCAAATTTCAGGGCATCGATGTGACACCTCTGACGAACAAGGACTGTACCCCCGTTACCTATGACGATGACCTGAATGGAAAAGTCGTAGTGATCCGTCCGGGTGTGCTGCGGAAGGAGTATCAGTTGGCAACCCGTCAGCTGAAGCTCTGCATCGGCGGTTTTGGAGCCAGTCCCCACAGTCGGGGTTCTGCCTGTTTCTGTGTAGATCTGTATTCGGGTGACAGCTCCCGGTTTGAACGGCGGGACATTCTCGGGACACTGGAGCCTGAACAGCTCCCTCAGTGGGCAAAGCTGGGACTGGAACAGTATCAGCGGGAACGATCTGAAAAGCGAAAGGAGCGTGAACGTTAATGGAACTGCGAGAATTGACCCAGCCCGAACAGAAATACACCTACCGTCAGAGTCACCAGCTGGATGCCCAGACGGGATGTATCGGGTATCTGCGTGGGGACTTTGCACCACCGGGAAGGAGTTCTATTCCAGCTGGTTTGACAACATGGCCTATCTGAAAACACCGGAATTTCAGGCAGAGCTGGACCAGGTGATAAACGCCCTGCGGGAAGATTCCCAGTACGGCGGTATGCTGGCAGACCGGCACAGCCTGTCCAGTGCTTGTCATCAGTCCACCACGCCGGAATTTGGGCGGGATGAATTTGGGTTTCGATTGAACACTCAAGACTATGCCTACCTGCTGCGCTTAAACCCCAACCGAGGCGAGTACAATTTCTACATCTACTGCTACAAGAGAGATTACCTGGATCGGCACATCCGGAACGCCGAGTACGGCATCCGGTTCATTACTCCCAATTACAAGGAGAAGTTCCGCATTGTGGACGGTGACAGTATTCGCATGACCTTTCCCGATGGTGAATACCGGGACCGGGAATGCCGGTTTATCGACGAAACCCATCTGGAGGTCGGGAACAGTCTCTATCATATCTGCGAATTTGCGGAGAGAATTCAGCGGGAGTGCATTCAGATCATTCCCCTGCGCCAGTCGCTCCCGGAGAAGTGCTTCAGTGCTTTGGAGGCTACAGGGGAGATCATCACTGTCACCAAAGGCGAGAAAGGCTACACGCCTACTGGGCAGTACCCGCAGAACGGTGTTTCCCCCAAAGAGGCTGCCGCCGCCCTTAATGATGCTGCCGGTGTGACCAAGGCACAGGAGGCCGCCATGGTGGCCGGCTCCATGTTCGGCTGGGACACGCCCGCCGCCGACCCCAAGAATTACGATGCCAAGGGCGTACCTATCAAAAATCACAGAGAGAGGGATGCAAGATGATGTATGAAGTTACCGTCCAGGCTGTCAGCCTGGGGCATGTCACTGTAGAAGTGGATTCTCCTGAAAAGGCAGAAGATGCAGCTATGAAAACCCTGTTCACCGGCGCAATCCACTGGGAGTCCACAAGGATGGAGTTTCCTGGTGTCGAAGGTAAGGAAGCATAAGTCGGACATAATCTGCTGAAAAAGTAAGGATGTGAAACAATGGATAAGAAAACAGCAATCTGCCAGTATCTTAAAAAATACCATACCGGTGGAGAAAGAGCCGTTTACAGCCGTGAGCTGCAGCGGCTCTTTTCCATTGACGGACGAGGGCTGCGCAGAAAGATCAACAGCCTGCGGCAGGATGGCTACCCCATTTGCAGCGACGAGCGGGGTTACTACTACGCTGATAGCCAGGACGAGATCAACGGGACCGTATGTCGGCTGAACCAGATGGTGACAAAGGTGTCCAACGCCCGGACCGGGCTTTTGTACGCCTCCATTCAAGATGGCGGCGTGACGGTGGAAGTATCCGTCACCGTTCGATAAGGAGGGGCCATGCCTAGAAAAAATGAAATTCTTTCCCAGATGCTCTCCTCCAAAACCCAGGAGATTGTAAGCAGCCCCAGAAACTACACAGCATTTCTCCAAACCGCAGCCCAGAATTACAAGTACCGCTTTCAGGAGCAGGTACTTATCCACGCCCAGCGCCCGGATGCCACCGCCTGTGCGGAAATCGGCGTGTGGAACCGACTGGGCCGCTGGGTAAACCGGGGTGCCACCGGTATTGCCCTGTTGCGCAGCCCCAACCTTCCATACCGTATCCGCTATGTGTTCGATGTTTCGGATACAAACAATCGAGAGAATCGGGAAATTTCCCTTTGGCAGATGAAGCCGGAGTACGAAAACGAGGTCATCCATACCCTACAGGGTAAGTTCCTGCTGGATTCCAATAATGATTGGGGTGAGGTTGTAGAGGTGCTTTCCCAGCAGCTTGCGGAGGAAGTTGTTGAGGATTACCTTCCTGACCTGCTGAACAACAAACAGGACAGCTTCCTAGAGGAGTTGGACGATGGCAGCATCGCCAGATGGTTTAAGGAATCCGTTAGTGAAAGTGTCCGCTATATGGTTCTCCACCGCTGCGGCTATGCGCCCGAGCTGGACAATGATGTTTTTGGGCGCATCCAGGATTTTAACACCGAAATCACCGCTTCTCTGTTGGGTTCCGCTGTCAGCGCCTTATCCGAATCCATCCTCCGGGAAATTGGTGTCGCTGTAAAATCTTTGGAACGGCAGCAGCCTCGTACATTTGATTCTTTCGGAGACACTGTGTACAATGAAGCCAGAAAAAACGAAATGGAAAGGAGCCAGAATAATGGAACTGACTTACACAATGCAGGGAGACTACCGTCTACCCAACCTGATTCCCCCAGAGAGTCCCAAGGTAGGCAAGTACGGAATGCTGCGGCACAGCTATCTGCGCAAGCACCGGGAGGGGCTATACACCGGGATGCTGATGAAGGGGACCCTGAACGCCCATCTGGAGGAGGTGGACCGGGAGGCCAACCGGATGCTGGAACAGCTGACAACGCAGATGGCCCAGGAGCAGGGCGTGACGGAGGAACTGAAAGCCCAAGATCAGATACTGTGGGTGCAGCGGATGAACAACATCCGGCAGGCAGTAGAGGAGATCATCTACAATCAGCTGATCTACACGTAATTGAAGAATCGCCGCTGCCCAGCGTGGAGGAACAGATTTCCTTCCTGGACGGCGGCTTTTCTGTATCGGAGGAAGCACAGCAGACCTTCTTCCCGCAATTGCAGCTTCCTCAGCAGATCATTGACGAAGCCCTGTGCATGGGCTTTAATGACCGGGACAGCCGGAAAATCATCTGTGCCTACTTTATGAAGGACAAGCCGGACAATGCCGCTTTCCTGCAAGAAAGCTATGGCACCAACGGTGCGGGGCTGATCATCCAGGGCCAGGAATACGCCGTCTGGTATGACCCGGAGGGCATTCGCATCTCCACCGGGCGCACGGTCAAGAAACTGCACACCACCCTCGTCACCTGGGAACAGGCCGCAAAGCGCATCCGGGAACTGCTGGATATGGGGCGGTATATGCCCCAGGCGGAACTGGATCGAGTTCCGGACTTTGAGCGGCGCAGGCTTGCCCAGGCCCTTGCGTTTGCGGTACGGGAGTGTTCCGCACAGGCGAAAGAGGCCGGGTATCTTCCCCTTACAACGGAAATCGATTCCTCCAATAAGGGCTTTCCCGAAATCGAGGCCCAGATGCAGCGGCTTCTGGAATCCCCGGATACGCTGAAACAGCTTGTGGATGAATGGACGTTATTTGCGGCTGCCCATGCCAATGATCGCAGCCTTATGGTAAGCCGCCTGTATAACCCTGCCAGGCTTTTGCAAAAGCTGGAAGATTTACAGCGAACGCCCCTGATTTTTACCGCCGCCCAGGGCTTTGACCCTCTGCGGCGATATTTCATTTCCGATGATGAAATCAACCAGGCACTGCGTGGGCATGAGCGTGAATTCCGGCCCCGGCTGGACGTATTCTCCTTTTTCAGCCAAAACACGGACACGAAAGCGCGGGAACAGTTTCTGAAACAGCAGCACGGGGAATACAGCGGCTACCATGGCGGAAATGACAACAAAACCTATACCTCTGCCGGATTTTCCTTTAGCCATGGAGATTTAACTGCCCCTTATGCCCAGGTGAACATGAAATGGCCTGCCGTTACCAAATGGGTGTCCAATATGATTTCCTCCGGCACTTATCTGTATCCCAGCGATGCGGGCAAAATGGCTGACTATGAGATCAACCAACTTGCCAGACGGATCATGTCGTTTTTCTCCAATACGCCGGAGGGTTTTCAGCGGCCCACCCCCAGGAGTGACCTGGACTACTGGAACGGTGTTACGGAGATCCAGGAACAGCTTTCTGAGCCAGAGCAGGTCAATACTATCTATAACACCATGATGAAGCCCCTCATGGATGCAACACAGCCCAATGACCGTTTCTTTGAAACCCGGAAGCAGGGCATGGAGGCTATGGAAGCCTACCGAACAGGCACATTCTCCGTGTTTGGAAGGGCGTATACCCTCCGTCCGCTGCCAGACCAGACGCAGCCAAGTCCAACGGTCAATGAGGATTTGGAAAAAGCAAAAAAGCTTATAACAGAATTCTGCTCCGAGGAATATGACAGCGAACCGGATTTTTCCGATCTGCGGAAAGTGGATATTGCCTACACCACCATTACAGACGAGGAAGTTCCCGTTCAGGTCAGCGTTGACCTGGTGGATTTCAGGCTGGACCGGTCTATTGACGGCATCATCGTGGATTCCCGAAAATATGACTCGCTGAAAGAACTGACCGAACAGGAGCTTGTTGATCCGGATTTTGACGAGCTTGTAGCCTTTTCGGACGAGCAACTTGCCAAGGTTGCCCTCCACGGTATCCGCAATAAGGTCGTTCAGCGATTTACCGAAAACGGTGAGGAAATCCAGATACAGCACCATGTAAATGGCTTTTACTACAACCATTACAATATCGTGGACGGGACTGCCAAATATGTGGACGGCCCCTATGATACGCTGGAAGAAGCTGCCAAGGAAATGCGAGACTACCATCCCCAAGCCGTGGAAGTTGTTGATTCCGCACCGGACATAGAGGAAGATCCCTTTGAAGACATTGACCCCCAACAGGTTCGGGAAGAATTGGCTAAGAGCGGAATCGTGGATGGAAAACTTGTTGACCCGGAGGCCCTGGACAATTCTCCCTTCATTCGTCAGGTTATGACAGATGTGGGAGCAGCAGAGCCGTTTCCCACTTTGCCTACCACCCAGCATCCGCAGAATCGGCCCCATACGCTCCATCCCGAAATTTCCGCAGATGACCGCAGAAACTATCACATCCGCACAAATGATCTGGGTGCAGGTGTGCCTATTGAGCGTTTCTACCACAATGTTCATGCCATAGAGCTGCTGCACAAGCTGGAATCCGAAAACCGTCTGGCTACACCAAATGAACAGGACATCCTCTCCCAATACGTCGGCTGGGGCGGTCTGCCCCAGTTCTTCGAGGAAACCAACGCCCATTACGCCGAGCTGAAAGCCCTGCTATCAGAGGACGAATACGCCGCCGCCCGGGAATCTACCTTGACGGCGTTCTACACCCCGCCTGTGGTGATCCGGGCCATGTACAAGGGGCTGTCCAATCTGGGCTTCCAGACCGGCAATATCCTGGAACCCAGCTGCGGCGTGGGAAACTTCATGGGCCTGCTGCCGGAGAATATGGAAAATCCCAAAATGTACGGTGTGGAGCTGGACAGCATTTCCGGGCGCATTGCCCAGCAGCTGTATCAGAAGAACAGTATTGCGGTGCAGGGTTTTGAGAAAACCGATCTGCCGGACAGCTTCTTTGATGTGGCCATTGGCAACGTGCCCTTTGGGACGTTCAAGGTTTTGGACAAGAAGTACGACAAGTACAATTTCCTTATCCACGACTATTTTTTTGCCCGTGCCTTGGATAAGGTGCGCCCCGGCGGCGTGGTGGCCTTCATTACCAGCAAGGGCACCATGGACAAGGAAAATCCCTCTGTGCGAAAGTACATTGCTCAGAGAGCGGATTTGCTGGGAGCCATACGGCTGCCAAACGATACCTTCAAGGCCGCTGCCGGTACAGCGGTCACTTCCGACATTCTGTTCCTGCAAAAGCGCAGCGGTATGACAGACCTGGAGCCGGACTGGGTGCATCTGGGCACCGATGAAAAGGGGCTGAAAATGAACGCCTACTTCGTCTCCCACCCGGAAATGGTTCTGGGGCAAATGCAGGAAGTGTCCGGCCCCTATGGTATGGAAACCGCCTGTATTCCCCAGAAGGGGCAGAGCCTGGAATCCCTGCTCACTGCTGCCATTGGCCAAATCCAAGGCGAAATGCAGAATGTAGACCTGGACGACCTTCCTGTGGAGGAGGCGGACACCCTGCCAGCTGATCCCAGTGTACGGAATTTTAGTTTCGCCGTTGTGGACGGAAAGCTGTACTTCCGGGAAAACAGCCTTATGAATCCGGTCTCCGTATCAGCTACCGCCGAGCAGCGCATCCGTGGGCTTATCGGTATCCGGGACTGTGTGCGCAAGCTCATTGAATACCAGACCGAGGACTACCCGGAGGCCACGATTCAGGCGGAACAGGCAAACTTAAATACCCTCTACGACAGCTTCGTAGAGAAGTATGGACGGATCAACAGCCGTGCCAACAGCTCCGCTTTTTCTACCGACAACGCCTACTATCTTCTGTCCTCCCTGGAGGTGCGGGACAGTGACGGGAAATTCTTACGGAAAGCGGATATGTTCTCCAAACGAACCATTCGGCAAAGAGTGAACGTCACCTCCGTAGACACCGCCTCGGAGGCGCTGGCCCTGTCACTGGCTGAAAAAGCGAAAGTAGATATGCCCTACATGATGGAGCTGACCCGCAAAAGTGAAGAAGAAATTCTCTCCGACCTAAAAGGTGTTGTCTTCTTAAACCCGGAGCATGACGGAAACAAAGATGTCGCCCACAAGTATCTGCCTGCGGATGAGTACCTTTCCGGCAATGTCCGGGAAAAGCTGCGCACCGCCAGGGCGTTTGCCGAGACAGATGAAGGGTATACCGTCAATGTACAGTCCCTGGAAGCGGTGCAGCCCGTTGACCTGACAGCCAGCGAGATTTCTGTCCGGCTGGGTGCCGCTTGGCTTCCAACCGAGGTCGTGCGGGATTTTACCTTTGAGCTTCTGCGGACGCCTTACTACCAGAGACGGAACATCAAGGTGCATTACAGCACCTACACCGGCGAGTGGAATGTAGACGGAAAAAGTCTGGACCGAGGGAATGTCCGCTCTGAGAACACCTTTGGCACAGAGCGTATTAACGCCTACAAGATCATTGAGGAAACGCTAAATCTGCGGGATGTGCGGATTTTTGACTACCAGTATGACGATACCGGCAAAAAGGTGGCCATCCTCAACACGAAGGAAACCGCCATTGCCCAGGGAAAGCAGGAGCAGATTAAGCAGGAATTTACAGACTGGATTTGGGCTGACCCAAAACGCCGGGAGCGGCTGACGGCGCTCTACAATGAGAAGTTCAACAGCATCCGTCCCAGAGAGTACGACGGGAGCCACTTGAATTTCGTAGGGATTAACCCGGAAATCACCCTGCGGCCTCACCAGGTAAATGCCATTGCCCACATTCTTTACGGTGGGAATACATTGCTTGCCCATGTCGTTGGTGCGGGCAAAACCTTTGAAATGGTGGCAGCAGCCCAGGAGAGTAAGCGGCTGGGATTGTGTCAAAAAAGTCTGTTTGTGGTGCCGAATCATCTGACCGAGCAGTGGGCCGCAGAATACTTACAGCTCTACCCCGCCGCCAATATTCTGGTTGCCACCAAAAAGGATTTTGAAACCAAAAACCGAAAACGGTTCTGCTCCCGGATCGCCACCGGCGACTACGATGCCATCATCATCGGCCACAGCCAGTTTGAAAAGATCCCCATGTCCCAGGAACGGCAGAAATTCATACTGGAACAGCAGAAGCAGGAGATTCTGGATGGCATTCGGGAGCTGAAACGCAATAACGGCGACAATTTCTCTGTGAAGCAGCTGGAGCGCAGCAAGAAAAGCATTCAGCAGAAACTGGAAAAGCTCAATGACCAGAGCCGAAAGGATGACGTTATCACCTTCGAGGAACTGGGTGTTGACCGGATTTTCGTGGACGAGGCCCATATGTTCAAAAATCTCGCCGCATTTACGAAAATGCGCAATGTGGCCGGTATCTCCCAGACGGAAGCCCAGAAGTCCAGTGACCTCTATATGAAGTGCCGCTACTTAGATGAACTGACCAGAGGCCGGGGCGTGGTGTTTGCCACCGGCACACCAATCAGCAACTCCATGGTGGAGCTTTATACCATGCAGAAATATCTGCAATACAACACCCTGAAAGAGAATGACCTGCTCCATTTTGATGCCTGGGCCTCCACCTTTGGAGAGACCGTCACCGCCATTGAACTGGCCCCGGAGGGTACCGGCTACCGGGCCAAGACCCGGTTTGCCAAGTTCTACAACCTCCCGGAGCTGATGTCCATGTTCAAGGAAATTGCGGATATTCAGACGGCGGATATGCTGAAGCTGCCGGTGCCGGAAGCGGAATACCACAACGTGGTGCTGAAGCCCTCGGAGCAGCAAAAGGAGATCGTGGCAAGCCTATCCCAGCGGGCAGAAAAGGTGCGCAATAAGCAGGTGGATTCCAATGAGGACAATATGCTGGTCATTACCAACGATGGACGGAAGCTGGCACTGGATCAGCGGCTGATCAATCCCATGCTGCCGGACAGTGATACGGGAAAGGTTGCCGTCTGTGCGGAAAATGTGTACAACATCTGGGAGGGGACGGCGGCGCAAAAGTCCACGCAGATGGTTTTTGTTGACCTGTCCACGCCCCACAATGACGGGCAGTTCAATGTGTATGACGATCTGAAAAAGAAGCTGCTGGACAAAGGCATCCCGGAATCCGAGATCGCCTACATCCACAACGCCAAAACGGAAGCCGCCAAAAAGGAGCTGTTTGGAAAGGTGCGCTCCGGCGAAGTGCGTGTTTTAATTGGTTCCACCCAGAAAATGGGTGCCGGGACCAACGCTCAGCGGAAGCTCATTGCCTTGCACCATATGGATTGTCCCTGGCGGCCCTCGGATTTGCAGCAGCGGGAGGGACGTATTATCCGTCAGGGCAATGAGAATCCCAAGGTGGACATCTACACCTATGTGACGGAAAATACCTTTGACAGCTATCTGTATCAGCTGGTGGAGGGGAAACAGAAATTTATCGGTCAGATCATGACCTCCAAATCCCCGGTTCGCAGTGCGGAGGACATTGACGAAACAGCGCTGAGCTATGCGGAAATAAAGGCGCTGTGTTCCGGCAATCCCCATATCAAGGAGAAAATGGACCTGGACATTGAAGTGCAGAAGCTGAAACTCCTGCGCTCAAACCATATGAGCCAGCGGTATGCCTTGGAAGATCAGCTTATTCGAAAATTCCCCAACGAGATCGCTTCCATGCACCAGTGGATCGACGGCCTGGAATCGGACATGGCCCTGCTGAAAGACAAAACCCAGCCAAATGCGGATGGATTCTGCCCCATGGTGATAGGCGGCCAGACCTACACCGAAAAGAAAGCTGCCGGCACCGCACTCTTGGATGCCTGCAATGCCCTGACCAGTGCCGACCCGGTCCCCCTTGGTTCTTACCGAGGATTGAAACTGACACTCTGCTTTGACAGCTTTGAAAAGCTGTTCAAAATTTCCATGCAGGGTACGCTGACCTACAAAGTTGGTCTTGGAACGGATGTGTTTGGCAACATTCAGCGTATGGATAACCTGCTGGAAAGCATGCCAATGCGACAGCTGGATTACAAGGAGAAGCTGAAAAATCTGGAAATTCAGGTGGAGATTGCCAAACAGGAGGTGGCGAAGCCCTTCCCCAGAGAGGAGGAGCTGAAAGCGAAATCTGCTCGGCTGGATCAGCTGAATATTTTGCTGAACATGGACAAGCGGGAAAATGAGATCGTGGATGGCGTGCAGGATGAGGGTGAAATCCAGCCCCAGCGGGAATCCCGTGGGTGGGACAGGTAAACACTTCGCACATTTGTCACCTGGTTTGGGATACGGTATAATGGAAGAAAAAAGCAAAGGAGCTGTCCATGATGCTGTTTGCCAAAAAGAAAATGCGTTATGTTTCTCTAAACGATTCCGAGCTGCGCCTTGCGAAGTACGCCCTCATTCAATTCCGCAATGCCCTCATTGCCAAGGGACTGCCCACCGAGGACGTGAACACGCTTCTATTGAAGCTCTACAAGTAAACAAATCCACACGAAAAGCACCTGCTTCACACAGCGGGTGCTTTTTCTGTACCCCAAAAGAAAGGAAGTTGATTTTATCACCAATCAAGAACTGAATACCCTGCTCTACCAAAAAATGTTTTCCGAGCAGGAACGCTATCGGCAGCACCTCCTGACGCTGCCCCCGGAAGAAATTCTGGACTGTGCCTATGCATACACCACCAGAGAGGACATTTTGCTGTCTCTGGAGTATAACGATTTGACCGACAAGCAGTGCCAAGCACTTTTGAAGTCTCCCTGCCCTCTGGAAGATGTTTTTCAAACATGGGAGAAGTGTGAAAGTTCCCACATGGAGGAACTCTGGTCTGCTGTGGAAGACCGTGCGAATACGGTTATTCAGGCAGCGAAAGCCAAGTCTCACCGGGAGGAGCGGTAGCCTATGGCCTACTTCACCCCGGAGGACATTCAGCAGGCCAAACAGCTGGACTTGCTCACATACCTCCAAATCTATGAACCGGACCAGCTGGTAAAGGTGTCCGGCGATACCTACTGCACCAAGGAACACGATTCTCTCAAAATCAGCAATGGAAAATGGCACTGGTTTTCCCGACAAATTGGCGGCAAAACAGCCCTTGACTATCTTGTAAAGGTCAGGGGCTGTTCCTTTTTGGAGGCCATGGAAATCATTCAGGGGAAACCGCTCCCCAAGGCAATTCCCGCACCGGCTCCAAAGCAGGAGCCAAAACGGCTTTTGCTCCCGGAGCGAAACGACAACGCCGATGCGGTCATCCGCTACCTGAAAGGCCGGGGCATCCATGATGTCATTCTCCGCTACTGTCTGGAAAATGATCTGCTCTTTGAATCCCGGAAATACCACAGTGCCGTGTTCCTGGGCTATGACAAGGGAGGCGTTCCCCGATACGGCAATGTCCGGGGAACCGTTGGGGACTACAAGGGGGAGCTATCTGGCAGCGACAAGCACTATTCCTTCTCCATTCCCGGAAACAGCCAGACAGTCCATATTTTTGAATCTGCCATTGACGCACTAAGCTACGCTACCCTGGAATTGTTCGAGGGCCGGAATTGGCGTGAGGACCACTTGCTGTCCCTTGCGGGAGTATTTGTCACCAAGCGGGAGAACGTGGTGCCGGTAGCCCTGTCCCGGTATCTGGAAGATCACCCGGAAATCCAGACGCTGCGGCTCCACCTGGACAATGACGCCATTGGGCGAGGAGCCGTCGCCGGGATCGTCGGCGGTTTGCGAAACAGATACCAGATCTGGGACGAGCCGCCCCGTGTGGGAAAGGATGTAAACGACCAGCTCAAAATTCGGGTTGGGATCAAGCGAAAGGAGGAATTCAGCCGTTGAAAATCAACCTTTATCAAATCGACCCGGAGCGGGATGCCAAGCGTCTTCGTTTCCTGAACCTGGCGGCCACCAGGCAGGTACTGCACTCCCATGAACCGGAGGCTTCCGTCTACAACAAGGTATTTGCGGGAACGGTGAAGTGCCGCAATTTAGAGGATGTGTTTGTCCTGTTCAACAGCAGCCCCCCGGAGGGCTTCCGGGGACGCAGCCTGTCAGTATCCGACATTGTAGAGGTGGAGGATGCCGCCAGTATCACCCCCGGCTGCTACTTCTGTGACAGCGTGGGCTTTAAGGAGGTGCCATTTCACCCGGAGCAGACTGTGGACAAAGCCCAGATGTCGTATAAGCCAAGGCAGAGGGGTCCGGAGCGTTAAGTGTCCTTTCTCAGTACCGCAAGATAATCCGTATAGGCGTAAATTTTGGCTTTTCCGGCTTTTTCTGTTTGCTGTAGAATCCCCTTATCTACAAAAAAGGCCACGTTCTTGGCCACTGTGTTGTAAGAGAGCTCCAGTGCGGAAGCTGTCTTCTGAATGTCAATAATGGGGTTTTTCTCCAAGTAAAGCAGCAGCCTCAGAGCATTGGTTCGCTGGCGCTTTGTCAGGTCGTCAAACTTCTGAGCGTTCCGGTTGTGAATTTCTGTAAGACGGTCAATCGTCTGGATTGCGTCCTCAGCAGAATCGGACAAGGCCTGCAGGAAGAACAGAACCCACTGCTCATAATCACCGGTTTTCCGAACCTGCGTCATACGGTCATAATACTCCACCCGATTCATTTTCAAAAAATAAGAGATATAGAGCGACGGTGTGGAAAGTATCTTTTTCTCTATAAGAAACAGCGTAATCAAAAGCCGCCCAACACGACCATTGCCATCCAAAAAGGGATGCGTTGTTTCAAACTGGTAGTGGATCAACGCCGCCTGAATCAGTGGATCGAGGGTATCCTCACTATTCATATACTTCTCGAGATCGGACATTGCGTCTATCATATCCTCCGGATTCGGCGGAATATATCGCGCGTTCCGCAGCGTACTGCCTTGACCGCCGATCCAGTTTTGGGAATAGCGGAATTCACCGGGGCTCTTTTCTTGTCCACGCACCCCCTCCATCAGAACCGCGTGGGTCTCCTTGATGAGGCGGTTACACAACGGGAGCGTTTGCAAACGCTCAATGGCAAACTCTTCCGCGCGGATATAGTTGACAACATCAGACACATTGAGGTTCGTGTTTTCTTCCGCAAAGGGGTTCAGAATATCATCCAGCGTACACTGTGTTCCTTCGATCTGGGAGGAAAGCAGCGCTTCCTTCCGCACATACATGGAAACAAACAGATCCATATTGGGAATGCGGGAGGACAGCCCGTCCAGCGCAGCCAGCTTTTTATTGGCATCGACCAGCTTTGCGATGAGTTCCCCACTCATCTCAATTGGTGGCTCAGGCGGCAATGGATTGGGGCGAAAAGATTGGTAGGCCATTTCCCCGGATAGATTGGTTACAAAACAACCGGCTCTGTTATTCATGGCAGCTCCTCTCTGAAAATGAAATTACACGGGCAATCATAGCATAGCAATTTCAAGAAATCAAGTATTTCTGAAATTTCCAATCGTTTCATATTTCACCATTTTGCAAAATTTGAAATTAGTGAGTCGAAATAGGGACGGTTATTTCAAATTTTGATGCTTGCACTACCTGCACGGGTGGTGCTTTTTATTTCCAAATTGATAGGAGGCGATACCCATTTGACAACAAAACCCACCGCATCCAGCACCCAGGGAAGGCCCCGGAAAGCGCCGATTTCCCCGGAGGAAAAGCTCTGGCTGAAAGAGAAATTGAGACAATCCCAGTATGACGAGTACATGCAGAGCTGTCGGGAAGCATGGCTTTTTCTTCGGCCCGGTCACAAGAGTCAACGATATTAGGAGGTTGTCTCTTGTAGAGCAAGCATCGCCTTTTGTCCCCAAAAGGCAGCTTGTCAGGGCGTATCCCTGAAACCCTCTGTCTATAAGGAGTGACATGAACAATAGAAACTATGAAATTAAGGTCCGGCTAACACAAGCGGAAATGGTACATCTAACCCGGCTGGTCAGTGCTTCCGGTCTGTCCCGAGAAACCTATCTGCGCAAGCTCATTTCCGGCGTTGTACCAAGAGAAGCACCCCCACCGGACTTCTTCTCCATGATGCGGGAGCTGCATTACATCGGGAACAACCTCAATCAAATCGCCACGAAAGCCCATGCTTTGAATGCCATCGATGCCAAGCACTATGACGACGGCGTTCGGCTGTTTGAGGATGCCGTACAGAAAATCCTGTCGGCAGTCCTTGATCCCATACCTATGGAGCATTGACCCATGGCTGTTACATCCATTTGGCGTGTTCATGGAAGGGTCGGAAAGGTTCTGGACTATGTGGAAAACGCGGAGAAAACCACCGCCGTTTTCACCGGTGACGGCGACCTGTCCGATGTTATTGACTACGCCATCCAGCAGCATAAGACCAGCCAGCCCCAAGTGCGGGATGGTGAGGAGATCGTTCAGCGTTTCGTGTCCGGTATCAACTGCAATCCCCGTACCGCAAAAATGGAGATGCAGAAAATCAAGAAGTTTTACGGGAAAGAGGATGGTGTCATTGCCTACCACGGCTACCAGTCCTTCGCCCCCGGAGAAGCCACACCGGAGATTGCCCATGAGATTGGAGTCAAGCTGGCGCAACGGCTGTGGGGGGACCGCTATCAGGTACTTGTGGCCACCCACCTGGACCGTGCCAATCATCTACATTCCCACTTTGTCATTAACACCGTATCCTTTGTGGACGGCATCAAATACCACCGCACCAAGCAGGACTACAAAGAAATGCAGCGAGCGTCTGACGCGCTCTGCAAGGAGTATGGCCTGTCCGTGATTCGGAATCCCAAAGGCCGGGGCAAGACCTACAGCGAATGGGCCGCCGAAAAGGATGGAAAGCCCACGCTGCGCGGTGTTATCCGCTCTGACATTGACCGTGCCATTCTGGCCTCCACAACCCAGCGCAATTTCCAGGAGGCCATGCAGGCTATGGGCTACACAATCAAAACCCGCACCCCAGATGGGCAGCCCCTCAAATATCCGGCGTTACGGCCGCCTGGGGCGAAAGGCTACTTCCGCTTCCACCGGCTGGGACCTGGGTATTCTCTGACCGAAATCTTGGACCGGGTTTACGACAATGTGCGTAGGCAAACACCCTTCCCGGAGGCTGACCGAACGGCGAGAATACATCATCCATTTGTGCCCTACCCCAAAGCCAAAGGCATTCACGCCCTATACCTGCGCTACTGCTATGAGCTGCGCATCATCCAAAAGCATCCGGCATCCGTGAAACGGGTGCCTTTTTTTGTGCGGCAGGATTTAATCTTGCTTGACAAGCTGGACGCGGAGACCCGCTTCCTTGCCAAGCACGAATATGGCACCGCCGCCGAACTGGAATCCCACAAGGAAAAATCCACAGGTAGAATCTCCGAACTGGAACAGGAGCGAAATGCCCTTAGAAACCAGCTTCGGACGGCCACCCGCAGGGAGGATGCCCCTGCCATAGATTGTCTGAAAAATCGTATCAAAGAGGTTTCCTCTGAGATAAAAGCACTGCGTCAGGAGGTGAAATTATGTGACGGAATCGAAGCTCGTTCCGCTCTGATGGAGCGGAATCTGGAGCAACTACAGCAGGAACAGGAAATCGAAAGAAAGGAGGAAGAACAGCATGAGCTATTCCGGCGAGGCGGCAGATCAGGTCGTCCGGCTGAGTTTGAACGGCGTTGAGGTTGCGGCAAAATTGTCCGGCTCCGCTGCCAAGCAGCTGGCCATTATGATTTACGCCATTCTGAAAGACCAGAAGAAAACCAAAGGCAAGATCCGCCTGACCAATATGCTCCGCTCCGGCAAGGAACTGAAAGTGTTCGCCGTCAAAGATGAGGACCTTCAGAAATTCTGCCAGGAGGCCAAGAAGTACGGCGTTCTCTATTGTGTCCTCAAGGATAAGAACGCCGCCGACGGCATTACGGACATTATGGTGCGGGCAGAGGATGCCGCCAAGGTCAACCGCATCTTTACCCGGTTCGGTCTTGCCACTGTGGATTTGGCATCTCTGAAAACAGAGCTTGTCAAGGAGCAGGATAAGGCCCGCACCGAGGAGGACGCGGATGTGCGCTCCGGCTCTGACAAGCCCCATAACGATGATTTCGTGAAGGAGCTGTTTGGTGAGGACCCGGAAAAAAACATTGTGGAGGAAAACCCTCTGACCGGACGGACCGAGGCCGAATGTCCGTCCGAGAGTACATCGCTGAACAGATGGGGCGAAGAAATTTTTTTGGATAACCCGCCCTCCGTCCGTGAGACGATGCAGAGAATTCGGCAGGAAAGGGCTGCACACCAGCCCCAGAACACCATTGCCGATAAGGTGGTAGAAAAAATTGCGAAAGGAAAGGAACGATGAAATGAACGAAATTTTTGACAAGGAGGAATGGGCCAGCCGCAAGCAGCAGGACCGGGAAGCTGCCTATGCCATGGTAGATGACACTCTGAAAAAGATGGGTACAAACGGAAAGGCTTTCCAGACCTACCTGGATGTGCAGTCCAAATTCGAGCGGTATTCCGTCAGCAATGCCTTGTTGGTTGCCGCCCAGAAATCGGAGGCCACCGATCTGGGAGATGCCAATTTCTGGCGTGGCCGGGGCGGCTATATCCGAAAGGGAGAATCCGGCATTCTTCTCATGGAGCCGGGAAATTCCTACACTCGAAAGGATGGTACCAAAGGTGTCAACATCCATATCAAGCGTGTCTTTGATATTTCCCAGACCACGTTGACCCCCACAAAGCAGCCTGCTGTCAGCCCAGACACCCGGCTGCTTCTCAACGCTATGGTGCGCTACGCCCCCTGCAAAGTGGACTTCCGGGACGAGCTGCCGGATGGGCAGAGCGCTCTCTACAGCCCCCAGGAGAAGACCGTCTTTGTTCGGCGGGGCCAGTCCATGGAGGACGTATTCCGGGGTGTGGCCCAGGAGCTTGCCCACGCCTATCTGGATACCGGGAACTACAGCCGGGAAAACAATATATTTCTCGCCCAGTGTGTCGGCAACATTCTCTGCCAGCGCAATGGGATCGATGGCAAAAGTTTTGCCGTCACCCAGCTTCCGCAGAAGTACGCGGAGATGGAGCCGAAGCAGCTGCGGGAGGAGCTGAAATCCATCCGCACCGCCGCCAATCAGATCTCCGCTGATATGTTCCGCTTCCTGGATGCCAAAAGCCACGGCAGCCGACAGCGGGACGATGCCCGGTAAAGGAGGTGCGCATGGCAGAAGTACAGCATCTGATCCAGGTCAGCGACTATGAGCAGCGGCTTATGGTCAATGGCCTCAATGCTTTCCGCAATGACCTGATCCGGGATGGCAAACCCACGGAGGACATCAATGCCCTGCTCATGAAGGTCATTGATGCCCCGGAGAAAAAGCCAAAAAGGAAGTTTGACCGTGAACGATAAGCTGTCCCGGCAGAACTGTATTCTCTATGTCTGCGGCATTCTCCCGGTGGTCTGGCTGGCCCTGCTGGCCGCTCCTCTATTAGAGGGCGGCCTGGGCACGCTGCTGGAGGGCTTCGGCACGGCATTGGAAAATCCCTTTCACATCATCTGGTGTGACAAGAGCCTCAAAACGCTGCTGATCTTTCTCATGCTCTATTGTCTGGTCATTGGCATCTATGTTTCCAACGAGCGTGTTTATCGCAGACGGGAGGAACAAGGCTCTGCCCGGTGGGGCGATCCCGGGGCAGTCAGCAAGAAATACCGCCAAGGTGGAAATGAAAATAAACTGCTGACCCAGCAGGTGGCGTTGGGCCTGGACGGTAGGAAGCACCGCCGGAACTTGAATGTCCTGATTTGCGGCGGTTCCGGTGCCGGTAAGACCCGCTTTTATGCGAAGCCGAATATCATGCAGGCCAACACCTCCTTTGTGATCCTGGACCCCAAAGGGGAACTGCTGCGGGACACCGGTCATCTGCTGGAGGAAAAGGGCTATGTTATCAAGGTTCTGGATTTAATCAATCCCGAACGGAGCCATTGCTACAACCCCTTTGTGTATCTCCGGGATGACGATGACATTCAGCGGCTTGCCACCAACATTATGAAGAACACCACCCCCAAGGACAGCAAGTCCTCCGACCACTTCTGGGAGGATATGGCGGCCATGCTCTTAAAAGCCCTGATCTCCTATCTCCACTACGAAGCACCCCCGGAGGAGCAGAACTTCCCCATGGTTATGGAAATGATCCGGGCCGGAGATGTGAAGGAGGACAACGAGGAATATGCTTCCACCCTGGACGAGCTGTTTGAGCGGTTGGAGAGGAAAAACCCGGAGCATATCGCCGTGCGGTACTACAAAGGCTACCATTCCGGCAGCGGCAAGACCCTGAAATCCATTCAGATCACCCTGATCTCCCATTTGGAAAAGTTCAACCTGACTTCTCTGGCGGGAATCACCCAGACGGATGAAATGGAGCTGGGAGAAATTGGAGAACGGAAAACCGCCGTCTTTGCGGTGATCCCCGACAGTGACAGCTCCTACAACTTCATCGTCGGAATGCTCTACACCCAGCTGTTCCAGCAGCTCTATCGAAAGGCGGACTTTGAGCATGGCGGGCGGCTGCCGGTCCATGTCCACTTTGTCATGGACGAGTTTGCCAACGTGGCCTTGCCGGATGATTTCGACAAGCTTCTTGCCACCATGCGGAGCCGGGAAATCTCCGTCAGTATCATTTTGCAGAACCTGGCCCAGCTGAAAGCTCTGTTCGACAAGCAATGGGAAAGCATCGTAGGCAACTGTGATACCTTCCTATACTTAGGCGGCAACGAACAATCCACCCACGAGTACGTGTCCAAGCTGCTGGGGAAACAAACCATCGATACAAACACCTACGGTCAGTCCAAAGGCCGCAGCGGAAGCTACACCACCAACTTTCAGACTGCCGGACGGGAGCTGATGACCCCGGATGAAGTGCGTATGCTGGACAACCGCTACGCACTTCTTTTTATTCGGGGCGAACGCCCTGTGAAGGACCTGAAATACAACATCCTCAAGCACCCCAATGTAGCCCTCACCACAGATGGAAAGGCTGTAGCCTACCAGCACGGAACTGACCCGTTGAGTGTTGCCGCTGTTTCCATCAACCTGGAAAAGCTGAAACAGGCTGTCCTGGAGGATACCGACACTGGGGATTATGTCGTCCTTACCGAGGAGGAAGTCTATGACTTCATGCGCAAGAAAGCGCAGGAAAATAACCAAAATCAAAATTCAAATTATCAGGAGGTAACTTATGAAAAACATTATCCGCAACATCATTCATCCCACCACCCGTCGGACTTCTAACCGCTTGTCCATGCCCGAAAATGTTCGCAAGGGGTTCCGCCGTTACAGCTGCGCCGTACTCACCGGTGCCATGATCCTGGGTCTGACCATGCCCGCCTACGCCGCCAACGATCCCCTGACCGTGGTCAACAATTTGAGTACCTTTATCTTCGGTCTGATCCGTGCCGTAGGTCTCATTCTGCTGGGCTGGGGCATTGTCCAGGTGGGCCTTTCCTTGCAGTCCCATGACCCCTCCCAGCGGAGCAACGGTTTTCTGACTCTGGCCGGTGGTATCGTCATTACCTTCGCCAAGGAGATTCTGGACCTGATTATTGCGTAAGAAACCACAAAGGGCAGGCCACACGGCCTGCCCAGGATAGGAGGTGAAAACCATTGTCAGACAACTGGGTCGTACAAAACCTGGAAAAAGCCCTGAATGTCTGGAATGACAAGCTCAGTGAGATCTGGCAGCTCATTACCCAGTCCCCCACCAGCTTCAAGGGCGGCACCCTTTGGAATGTGGTGTCCAGCATTCACGGAGCCTTGCAGGCTATTGGCTATGCGCTGCTGGTACTGTTCTTTGTGATCGGTGTGATGAAAACCTGCGGTTCTTTGACGGAAGTCAAACGCCCGGAACACGCATTGCGGCTGTTCGTGCGGTTTGCCCTTGCTAAGGGCGTAATCTCCTACGGCATGGATTTGATGCTGGCACTATTGGACATTGTGCAGGGGGTGATCTCCACCATCATGCAGGCAGCAGGCTTTGGACAGCCCCAGTCCGCTGTGCTGCCGTCTGAAATTGTTTCGGCCATTGAGGACTGCGGGTTCTTTGAATCCATCCCGTTGTGGGCCGTCACGCTGATCGGCGGCCTGTTCATCTGGGTGCTGTCTTTTCAGATGATCCTCAGCGTCTACGGTCGCTTTTTCAAAATGTACAGCGCGTCCAGAAGCGCTGCTTTTCATCCAAAGGCAGTGCGTGGACATTCTGGGAATCTGGCTTTAGCAAGCCGGTAAAGAAAAGTATCAAAGACGTGAAAAGCGTCACTTTAGCGTCACCCGATTTACCCCGGAGGGAAACCACATGGGGGACAATAGCGTATCGGAAAAATCGCAAGTTGGGAAAACCATCTACCCACGACTGAGCGGCAAGACGCAACATTGTGAATGA
>ERZ836358.257-NODE-257-length-70786-cov-31.876122_pt1 | contig 70786 bp, 61 predicted proteins | sample MGYA00519942_ERZ836358 | MGnify/ENA primary metagenome ERZ836358 (study PRJEB31850, sample SAMEA3708798) | human gut metagenome | biome: human gut; feature: human-associated habitat; material: faeces | place: China | collected 2014 ...
AGGCAAGAAACATTCTGGTGGAACGAAACCTGCGGCTGGTGGCTCACGTGATGAAGAAATACTACGCCCAAACCGCCGACCAGGAGGACCTGATTTCTATCGGAACCATTGGGCTGATCAAAGGAATTACGACTTTTGATGCTTCCAAAGGAGCAAGGCTTGCCACCTACGCGGCGCGGTGTGTGGAAAATGAGATTTTGATGTACTTTCGTTCTACACGCAAAAGCGCCCAGGATGTGTCCTTGTCCGACTACATCGAGACCGGGACGGATGGGGCGCCCCTGGAGCTGATGGATGTGATCTGCGAGGATTGCGATCTTTTGGAGCAGGTCAGTGATCGGGAGGCGGTGTTTCGGCTGCGGCAGGCTATGGGACGGTGCTTGACGGAGCAGGAGCGGACGGTGGTTATCCTGCGCTATGGCCTGGGAGGCCGGGCACCACTGCGGCAGCGGCAGGTGGCGGAACGGCTGGGCATCAGCCGGAGCTATATTTCCCGCATTGAGAAGCGGGCGCTGCAAAAGCTGCGGAAAGAATTGGAGTAGAGATTAGCCCTGTGCTTGTTTCCAAATTGTGAAAATTCCGCTTTGGACGTTGCAAGATCCCTGCAAAAATGGTATGCTATAGCGAAAGAACAAGTATCGGGACTTTGCACTGACAGAGGAAGGAACTACTATGCAATTATCTGCGAAAATGGTGCGGGAGCGGTTGGCACATATGAAGCCGCGGCTTACAAACTGCTCGCTGGAGACCAGCCGGGAGGGGCAGAATGCCGTGGGGGAGCTCATGCGGGCGGTCCACCATGGGCAGGTGCGGGTGAAGCACCATGATTTTGAAAACTTCGAAGGGGCCTGGGTGCTGCCGGATGATCCCCGGCGGGACGGCACGATTCTGTATCTCCACGGCGGCGGCTATACCTGCGGCGGCCTGGAATACGCCCTGGGCTTTGGCGCCGCTCTGGCCGACGAATGCGGGGCAAAGGTTTTCTGCGCAGCCTACCGGCTGGCACCGGAATTCCCGTTCCCGGCGGCGGTGGAGGATGCGGCCCAGGCCTATGAATATTTGCTGAAAAAAGGATATTTGCCAGAGAAAATCAGCCTGTGCGGCGAGAGTGCCGGCGGCGGGCTGTGCTTTGCCCTATGCCTGTATCTGCGGCAGCAGGGGCTGCCCCTGCCCGGCAGCATCGTTGCCATTTCCCCCTGGACGGATTTGACCTTCTCTGGGGAGAGCTTTGAAACCAATAAGGAATGCGATGTTTCCCTGTCCCGGGAGCAGCTGGGGTTCTATGCCCAGTGCTATTCGGATGCGACGGAAAATCCTCTGGTGTCGCCGCTGCTGGGAGACCTGAAAAAGTTCCCGCCGTCCCTGATTTTTGTGGGTGGGGATGAAATCCTGCGCAGCGATTCCGAGATGCTGCACAGCAAACTCCTAAAGCAGGGCAACGTGAGCCAGCTCTCCGTCCATCCCGGCCGGTGGCACGCCTATCTTCTCTATGGCCTGAACGAAGACCGGGAGGACTGGGTGACCATGAATGCCTTCCTCTCCAAGTATCTGTCCCGGGAGCGAAAGCTCCGCTGGATGCGGCTGGACAACGCGGCGAAAATCTATCCAGCGGCCCTGCGGCAGAGTTGGAGCAACGTATTCCGCCTGTCTGTGACGCTGACGGAGGAAATAGATGTGGCTGTGCTGCAATCGGCGCTGGATGTGACGGTGCGCCGGTTCCCTTCCATGTGCGTGCGGCTGCGGCGGGGACTGTTCTGGTATTATTTCCAGCAGCGGGAGCGGGCCCCGGCCGTCCGGGAAGAGAACAGCTATCCTGTGACCCGCATGAGCCGCCGGGAGATTCGAACCTGTGCCTTCCGGGTGATTGCCTATGAAAAGCGCATTGCCATGGAGTTTTTCCATGCGGTGACGGACGGAAACGGCGGCATGGTATTCCTGAAATCCCTGACGGCAGAGTATTTGCAGCAGAAATACGGCATTGCCGTGCCTGCTACAGAGGGCGTCCTTGGACGGCTGGAGGAGCCCCGGGAGGAGGAGCTGGAGGACAGCTTTCTGAAATACGCGGGAAACGTCAATGCCAGCCGCCGGGAGCCCAACGCCTGGCACCCTTGGGGAACACCGGAAAGTGACGGCTTTTTGAATCTGACCTGTTTCCGGATGGAGACAAAGGCGGTGCTGGAAAAGGCCCATGCATACGATGTCAGCCTGACGGCGTTTCTGTGCGCGGCCCTGATGATGGCCCTGCAGGATATGCAGGCGGAGCAGGTTCCCTCCCTTCGCGCCAGAAAGCCCATCCGGGTGCAGATCCCGGTGAATCTGAGAAGGCTGTTTCCCAGCAGCACCCTGCGCAACTTCGCTCTGTATACCACCCCGGAGATTGACCCCAGACTGGGCGAATACAGCTTTTCAGAGATTTGCCAGGCGGTTAAGCATCGCATGGGGCTGGATGTGAATCCGAAGATCATGAGCAGCCGCATTGCGGTCAATGTGAGCAGTGAAAAAATGGCAGTGGTGCGCATTATGCCTCTGTTCCTGAAAAATGCGGTGATGAAGGCGGTTTTCGATGCGGTAGGCGAGAAAAAATCCTGCCTGTGCTTCTCGAATCTGGGACAGATCCGCCTGCCGGAAGAAATGCTGCCCTTTGTGCAGCGTTTCGATTTCATCCTGAGTGCCCAGGCAACGGCCCCCCAGAATTGCAGCGCGTTGTCCTTTGGAGATCATTTGTATATCAATTTCACCCGCGATATCCGGGAGCCGGACCTGGAGGCCCATTTCTTCCGAGTTCTGCGGGATATGGGCCTGGGCCTGGAGGTCCAGACCAACAGCAGACAGTGAGGTGCGGAAAATGTATTGTATCAATTGCGGCGTCAAGCTGGCGGACAGTGAAAAGAGGTGCCCGCTGTGCGGGACGGTGCCCTATCATCCGGATATTGTGCGGCAGGAGGGGGAGGCCCTCTATCCGCCGGACCGGTACCCCCGGGCGAAGACCAACAGCAAGGCGGTGCTGGGGGCCATTACCATCCTGGTTTTGATTCCCATTTTCATCACCATGATCTGCGACCTGGGGATCCACGGAAGGATCACCTGGTCCGGCTACGTAGTCGGCGGCATTCTGCTGTGCTATGTGGCGGCAGTGCTGCCCCAGTGGTTTGCCCGGCCAAATCCGGTGATTTTCGTACCCTGCTCCTTCCTGGCGGCCGGGCTGTATGTGCTGTATATTGATCTTTCCGTTCACGGTGGGTGGTTCCTCAGCTTTGCGTTCCCGGTAACGGGCTTTTTGGGGCTGCTTGTCACGGCGGTTGTGGTGCTGACCCGGTACACCCATGGGGCGGAGATGTATATTTACGGTGGGGCTCTGGTGCTGCTGGGAGCCTTCATGCCTTTGATGGAATACTTGATGACGCTGACCTTCCGGATGGAAAAGTTCATCGGCTGGTCCTGGTATCCGCTGGTGGTGCTGGTGCTCATGGGCGGCGCCCTGATTTTTCTGGCCGTCTGCCGCCCGGCCCGGGAGACCATGGACCGGAAGTTTTTCCTATAAACGATATCATGTAGACGCAAAAGCGGGCCGCTGCGAAAATGCAGCGGTCCGCTTAGCTTAGTGGAAAAGTCCGGTTTGTGCCGGACTTTTCCCATCAGTGTATAATCCACACCGTCCGTGTAGAACTGGCCAACCTTGGCACCGGGACGCAGGAACACATTGTGCTCGGTGAAGTTCTCAAAGATGTAGCGCCGGTTTTCCTTGGTCACATCGGCGGCGACCGCATCCTTTATTTCGATGACAGCTTGCGTCTTTCTATGGCATTGCTTCGCGTCCGCAGATAATAAAAAGAAACCGCTCGCCTCATCCGAAGTCTTAAGGATGAGGGAACGGTCCTTTTTGCGGAATGGCTTGTGCTTCAGGGCTGCTTGGACGATTGCATCTGTATTTTAATGTCATGCCCATGAAAGCTGCGGTTCAATCACAGCTGTATTTCTTCCGCAGCTTTCGCAGCTTCAAACCGCAATAAGCAATCAAATAAGTATACAGCACCGTCATGATTGAAAAGAACACGGTGAATGCAGCTGCCAGCGGGTAATTGGTTTGCGTACTTCTTATTAAATTCGGAAGAATGCAGCACAGAAAGATGATCAAAACCGGGAGCAGCCGCGTTTTTATCACATGGTCGATCATATCTATTCTCGATTCGTTATCGGAAAAAATTTCGCCATCATGCTCGGAATCCATCTGTGTTGACGGTTTACGAAAATACAGCCATCCAACACAGCTGCAAATATATTCCCAGCCATAATCTTTAAAAATTTGAAAATAATCACCGGTTTCCAAATTGTTTTTATAATCCAGCCGGTACGTTACTTCCGTCGGCGTAGACTTTTCGAAAATATAGAAACAAGGCTGAATCATTTTTGCCAGTTTCCAACCGTTCCTATGCTGATCGTGCAGCCAAATTTCTTCCTCTTCAAAATCTGCAATGGTGAAAAAGCGCAGTACCGTTTTTTTGTTATTCATGGATTTCCTCTCCTTTGCTGTTCTTATACAGCCGTTCTATACGTTTCATTTCCAGCTGAAGGACTTCTTTTCCAAGCTCGGTGATTTGATAGAGCTTTCTCTTTTCTTCTTCTCTTTCGAAAACGATCAAGCCATCTTTTTCCATTTTGGAAAGTGTTCCATACATTGTCCCTGCACTGATGATCAATTCACCGCCGGTCATTCGCCGGACCTGCTGACTGATCCCATAGCCATGCTGAGGCTGCTGGAGACAGAATAAGATATAAAAGCCGCTTTCTGTCATGGGAACATAAATCCTTCTTATTTTACTGTCCATAGACATCCCTCACTATCTTGCTTCGATATATCGAACTGCTATGTATTATATCGAACCTCAATATATTTGTCAAGTTTTTTTAAAAACAAAATGCGGCAGAGATTTTCCCTGCCGCATTGCAGCTTGTCAAAAAAGCCTCGCAGAGTTTGGCGGCGTAGGCCGACAAATAAAATCAAAATGGCGAATTGTCAAGTCAAGTGCAACACAGTATCATAAAAGACCTCATAGGGAGATCTCCAACCTAAACATTTTCTGGGGCGGCGGTTCATAGAATCGACAAAGCAAGCAATTTCATCTTGGTGAACCGGAGCGATGTCTTCGCCCTTAGGGATACACTCTCTGAGCAGTCCATTTGCATTCTCATTCGTACCGCGCTGCCAAGGGGAATATGGGTCAGCAAAATAGAAGTTGACGCCTCCAAGCGAGGATGTAACCTCTGTATGCAGAGCAAATTCTCTGCCTCTGTCCGGTGTGATTCCCATTAGTTTATCAGAGGGAATCCCTTTCAGCATTTCGATCATGGAGTCCCGAACAGCGTCGGCTGTATGATTTTCTACTTTTCTTGCCAGAAATAGTCTGGATTTACGTTCTGCAAGTGTTACTACGGAAGCAGAACCTTTCATACCAGCGACAGTATCGGCTTCCCAATAGCCAAGGACTGAACGATCCTCCGCTTCCACAGGCCGCTGAGCAATCGTATAGGGTATTTTAAAGCAGCTCCGTTTGGATGGTTCTCCGTTTTTTCTGCGCTTTTTACCTTTTCTTCTGAGAGAGAAAGAGAATTTTTCATTTTTCTTTAGGCACTTTTTGGGGTCAAACATACCAGACTGAATACCCCGATAGATAGTGGCATAACTGATGCAAATAGGATTGTGTTCTAACTTCAGGCGGAAGGAAACCTGTTCTGGTGACCAGTGATTCTCCTGAATCAATTCTCGAACTTTTTCTTTGACTTTTGGAGAAAGTAAAATACGCTTTCGCCCGCATTGTTTGCGTCGATTCTGATATCTGGTCTGTGCAATACTGGGACTGTATGATTTAAAGAAAATCTGATTACGGTGGATTTCTCGGCTAACGGTAGAAGGCGATCTGTTCAGAAAAGCTGCAATTTTACGAATACTGATGCCCTGGTTCAACATTAGGTATAGCTTTTCTCGTTCCTCTATGCTAAGATGTTTGTAGTGACTCATAGCGTTCTCTCCTTTTATTGTTGTCCGCAAACACTATTCTAGGAGATTTTTTGCCATGAGTCACGCTTTTTTTGAAAACTGTACTGTTGCACTTATATTGTAAATGTGAAAATCATTTTCTGTCGGGGCGTGTACCTGACAGAAAATACATCTCAGGCTGCAAGTGTGCGAGTTGTTCGCCATAGGCGAACAAGGAGTGCGCGCGGCAGACTGCAAAAACTTGTCGGAAAAGCCCGTAAGGGGTTTTTCGACAGTCTGAAATGCCCGCCCCTTTTTCGGGGGCGGGCATTCGGCATATCAACAGGTTTCCGGAATCGGCTTAGTACATTCCGCCTGCCTGACCGGCAGCGGCGGCTGCGGCGGCATCGGCAGCGGGGTCGGGCTTATCCACAACCAGGCTCTCGGTGGTCAGCACGCAGGAGGCGATGGAAGCAGCGTTCTCCAGGCTGGAACGGGTGACCTTGGTGGGGTCAACGATGCCGGCAGGGATCATATCCACATACTCCTCGGTGTAGGCATTGTAGCCGTAGCCAACCTTTCCGGAGGAACGGATCTTCTCGTAGACCACAGAGCCGTCCACGCCGGCGTTCTGGGCGATCTGACGGATAGGCGCCTGCAGAGCGGTAGCAATGATGCGGGCGCCGGTCTTCTCGTCGCCGTGCAGGGTGGCAACCAGCTTCTCAACGGCCTCAATGGCGTTGACCTGAGCGGTACCGCCGCCGGCCACAATGCCCTCTTCCACAGCGGCGCGGGTGGCGTTCAGAGCGTCCTCAACCCGCAGCTTCTGCTCCTTCATGGCAACCTCGGTCTGAGCACCGACCTTGATGACGGCCACGCCGCCGCTGAGCTTTGCCAGGCGCTCCTGGAGCTTCTCGCGGTCGTAGTCGGAGGTGGTGGTGGCAATGGCGGAGCGGATCATGTGGGCACGCTCCTTGATGGCCTCGGCAGTGCCATCGCCATCGACGATGGTGGTGGTGTCCTTGGTCACGACCACCTGGCGGCAGTGGCCCAGGTCATTCATGGTGGCATTGGACAGCTCCATGTTCAGGGTGCTGGAGATCACGGTGCCGCCGGTCAGCACGGCGATATCCTGCAGCATCTCCTTGCGGCGGTCGCCGAAGCCGGGGGCCTTAACGCAGACCACATTGAAGCGGCCCTGCAGGCGGTTCAGCAGCAGGGTGGCCAGAGCGTCGCCTTCCACATCCTCGGCGATGATGATGAGCTTCCGGCCGGACTTGACAATGGGCTCCAGAACAGGCAGGATCTCCTGAATGTTGGCAATCTTCTTATCGGTGATCAGCAGGTAAGCATCGTCCAGGACGGCTTCCATCTTGTCGGTATCGGTGACCATGTAGGGGGAGATATAGCCCCGGTCGAACTGCATGCCTTCCACCACGTCCAGGCCGGTCTCAGCGGTCTTGCTCTCTTCGATGGTGATGACGCCCTCGGTGCCGACCTTTTCCATGGCCTCGGCAATCAGCTTGCCGATGGAAGCGTCGCCGGAAGAGACGGTGCCAACACGGGCGATGTCCTCGGAGCCGTGAACAGGCACGGAATTGGCCTTGATGGCCTCCACAGCGGCGGCAACGGCCTTCTCAATGCCCTTGCGCATGACCATGGGGTTTGCACCGGCGGACAGGTTCTTCAGGCCCTCGCGGGTGATGGCCTGGGCCAGCAGAGTCGCGGTGGTGGTGCCGTCACCGGCCACGTCATTGGTCTTGGTAGCGACCTCGCGGATGAGCTGTGCGCCCATATTCTCAAAGGCATCCTCCAGCTCGATCTCCTTGGCGATGGTCACGCCATCGTTGGTGATCAGGGGAGCGCCGTACTTCTTGCCCAGAACCACATTGCGGCCCTTCGGTCCCAGAGTTACCTTAACGGTATCGGCCAGCTGGTCAATGCCGGACTGCAGCTTCTTGCGAGCTTCCTCGCCATAAACGATCATCTTTGCCATAACGCATTACCTCCTCAGTCAGTGACGACGGCCAGAATGTCGTCCTGCTTGACAAACTTGTAATCAACCTTATCCAGGGTCAGATCGGTGCCGGTGAACTTGCCGACAACCACCTTGTCGCCAACGGACACGGTCATGGTCACGTCCTTGGTGCCGGGGCCTACGGAAACGACCTCGTACATTGCGGGCTTTTCCTTGTTGCTGGTAGCCAGCAGAATACCGGAAGCGGTGGCTTCCTGCGCTTCGTGTGCCTTCAGCAGCACGTTGTCAGCCATGGGTTTCAGCTTCATAACAAATTCCTCCATGTGTGCAATATTTAGACCGCCGGAGTTGCCCGGCTCTTATCTACTTGCTTAGCACTCTTTCTTCCTGAGTGCTAAGATATCATAGCGCAGTTGGTCCAAAAAAGCAAGAGGCAAATTGGGTTTTTCCGTAAATAAATTATGAATAGAAACCCACGGCCTTCCTTTGCGTCCTGCCCCGCGCCTGTTTGAAAGCACCGTCTGCTTCCCATTTTCATTCGTCCGGCATTCCGGGAAGCCGGGCGCGGCTTTTTTTCGCCTATGCAAATTCACAGAATCCGGTTGCATTTTTGATTTAATTGTATTATGATTGGGGGCAGTTCGAAAATTCGGAGGAAAACGCTTTGAAAAAGAAGAAAAGCAATAAGCTGGTGGCCGTTCTCGTCGTCATTGCCGTGCTTTCCGTTGCGGCAGCAGGGGGCACACTGGCCTATATCTATTATCAGAACACCCACGTCTTTGTGGAGGGTCAGGCCTATCCCCTGAACGCCACCTATCTGGACCTGCGGGAGGAGGATATTTCCTTCGCCCACTACAATGCTCTGCAGGAGGCGCTGCCGGGGTGTGAGATCCTCTGGAATGTCCCCTTCCAGGGAAAGACCGTTTCCAGCGATGCGGCGGAAATCTCCATCACCAACCCCAGCCCAGAGGACATCTCCATTCTGGGGACCTATTTCCCCAAGCTGGAAACCGTCAATGGGGCGGGCTGCGACAACTACGAAACGCTGGAGCAGCTGCAAAGCGCGCTCCCCCAGGTAAAGGTTCTCTACCAGGTGGCTCTGGGCGGCTCCTTTGTAGACCCGACGGTGACAGAGCTGGACCTGGAGCCCGGAGACTACGACCTGGACACCCTGAAGGAAGCCCTGCTGTACCTGCACGATGTGACGGATGTGACCATCCACAAGCTGGACCTGACCCTGGAGCAATTTGCCGCCATGCAGGAGGCCTTCCCCAATATAAACTTCCACTATACCGTGTACCTTCTGGACCGGGAGCAGGACAGCACCGTAACGGCGCTGGACCTGTCCGCCATGCAGGAGAGCGACCTGGACCAGGTGGCCCGGAAGCTTTCCCTGCTGCCTCAGCTGGAAACCGTAGAGCTCTGCGGCAGTGACGGCACCTCCAAGCTCACGGAGGAGGAGGCCAAGCTGCTGATCGCCGCCGCGCCCAATGCCGTCTTCCACTACGCCTTTGACTTTTATGGACAGACCCTTTCCACGGATATGGAGGAGGTCGTCCTGAAAAATGTCAAAATCGGCGATGACGGAGAACAGGCCATCCGGGATGCTCTGGATCTGCTGTCCAATTGCAAGCGCTTTGTGCTGGATGGCTGCGGCGTTTCCAATGAGATCATGGCCCAGCTGCGGGAGGACTACCGGGACAGGACCAAGGTCGTCTGGCGGGTATCCTTCGGCAATGGCAGCAGCCTGACGGACGCCCAGGTCATCCGCAGCGTCTTCGACCTGAAGGACAGCAACTGCGCCGCTCTGCGCTACTGCGAGGATGCGGTCTACGCCGACTTCGGCCATGACGAATACCTGAACGATTCCAGCTTCCTGGAGGGCATGACCAGCCTGGAGGTTCTGATCCTCTCGGGCTCCCCCATCAAGGACCTGACCCCCTTGGAAAGCTGCAAGAACCTGCGAATTCTGGAAATTTCCAACTGCGGCTATATTACGGACCTGACCCCCCTGGCCCAGTGCGAAAGCCTGGAAATGCTGAACATCAGCTACACCAAGGCAGAGGACCTGTCCCCCCTGGAGGACCTGGATCTGACCCATCTGGTAGCCGTAGGCGGCACCGGCACCCGTCTGGGCACCGAGCAGCAGCAGGCCTTTGAAGCCGCCCACCCCGACTGCCAGAATCTCTGGCGGGGTACCCAGGAATACGGCGTAGGCTGGCGGTACGTCAGCGACGAAACCAAGATGGACTGGTACGCCCAGGCCGCCGTGGCTTTCAAGTACCCCCACGCACCCAACAACGCCGGATGGTATCTGGAAGAGAAATAATGCCTGAAGGGGCTGTTAGAAAAGTATGTCGCTGCGAACCAGTGACCGACGTCACTGGTGTGGCAGCCCCCCGGTTGGATGGAAACAGCTTGGTTTTACGGCCAAGATGTTTGAAAATCCGGGGGATTGCCACACCAGCGTGCGCGCTGGTTCGCAATGACAGAGCGTTTTCTAACAGCCCCTTTCCTCTTGACAAATCTGTATCTACTGTATATAATTGATATATACAGTTCGAGGTGATTCCATGTATATTCTCATCGACAACAAAAACGGTACCCCGATTTACGACCAAATCTACACGCAAATCAAAAATCAGATTCTCAGCGGAGAGCTGGAGCCGGATTCTGCGCTGCCCAGCATCCGGGCACTGGCCAAGGATCTGCGCATCAGCTTTATAACCACCAAGCGGGCCTATGAGGAGCTGGAAAAGGACGGCTTTCTCTATACCATCCCCGCCAAGGGGTGCTATGTGGCCCCCCGGAACAAGGAGCTGCTGCGGGAAGAAAATCTGAAAAAAATTGAGGGGCATATCGATGAAATCCTCAGCCTGGCCGCCGCCTGCGGCTTAAGTCAGGCTGATATTCTGGAAATGGTTCGTTTTGCAATGGAGGGAGAAACATGAACGCACTGGAAATTCGGAGCTTAACAAAACATTTTGCTGATTTTACGCTGGACGATCTGAATCTGACCCTGCCCGGGGGCTGCATTCTGGGGCTCATCGGCGAAAACGGCGCGGGCAAAAGCACCACCATCCGCCTGATTTTGGGGATGCTCCACGCAGATTCCGGCACCGTGACCGTGCTGGGCCGGGACAGCCGGGAGAATCCCGTCCTTACCAAGCAGGACATCGGCGTTGTGCTGGACGAGGTGGGCATTCCAGAGTGCATGACCCCAAAACAGGTGGGAAAGGTCATGGCAAACGTGTTTCTCCGCTGGAACGCGGAGACCTATCAAAGGCTGCTGACGAGATTTTCCCTGCCGGAGAACAAAAAATTCAAGGAGTTCTCCAAGGGCATGAAGATGAAGCTGGGACTGGCCGTGGCCCTGTCCCACGAGGCGAAGCTGCTGATTTTGGACGAGGCCACCGGCGGCTTAGACCCGGTGGTACGGGACGAGGTGGTGGATATGCTCGCGGAATTCACCCGGGACGAAACCCACGCCATTCTGATCTCCTCCCACATCGTCAGCGACCTGGAAAAACTCTGCGACTGTGTGGCCTTTCTGCACAAGGGGAAGCTGCTGCTGTGCGAAGAAAAGGATCTGCTGCTGTCGGAATACGGCATTCTCCACTGTAAGCCTTATGAGCTGCCGGAAAACGGCGTGCTGCACAAAAAGCAGAACGCCTACGGCGTAGAGGCCATCGTCCGCCGGGATGCCCTAAAGCCCGGAACAGCCCTAAGCCCCATCAGCATGGAAGAGCTGTTTGTATTCATGAGCAAGGAGGCAAAGTGACATGAAAGCGCTGCTTCAAAAGGACCTTTATCAGCTGCGGGCCTATTGCAAAAGCTATCTGCTGATCTGCGCCGTATTTTTTGGCATTTCTCTGGCAGGGGAAGGCAACCTGTTTTTCATCACCTATCCCGCCATGCTGTGCAGTCTGATTCCCGCGACTCTGCAAACCTATGACGAGCGGGGAAAATGGGCCTGCTTCGCCGGGACGCTGCCCTTCACCCGCGCCCAGCTGGTATCCGCCAAATATCTGGTGGGGCTGTGCTGCAGCGGCGTTGTGCTGCTGGGGCTTACTGCCGTACTCCTGGCGGCAGGCACCTATTCTCCCGCCTTTCAGCTGTTTCTGCTGGGGCTAACCCTCTGCCTGTCGCTGGTGACTCCCGCGTTCTGCCTGCCCATTATCTTCCGGTTCGGCACGGAAAAGGGCCGCATGGCCTATTATGTTTCCATCGGCCTCTTCTTTGCCCTGAGCTACGCGCTGGCGGACGGCCTGGGGATCTCCGCCGCGGATGCCTCCTCCATCGCCGCCTGGGGTAGGGCTGGGACTGCTTCCGGGATCGTCGCCGCTGTTCTTGTCTGCATGGCCCTGTACGCGTGCAGCTGGCTGATTTCCATCCGCATATACCAAAAGCGAGAAATTGCGTAACTTCACAGGAACTTAATATTTATCCACTTTTTCTCTTAATAATCTTGGGGTATACTAAGGGTACAAAGTTAATCAACTTGATTACTTGTTTCTTTTTCATTTTCTCCTCCAACAAATAGCAAAGGCCGCGGTGCATGCCGCGGCCTTTGTGCGTCTCTTTGCCTTTCATAGGAGGCAACAGTGCGTGCATAATTTACCTTCTTTTCCTTCGGAATCTGTGGATACTGCCCATTGATATTTTGGCTAAAAGGGAGTATGATATAGCCAGGACGCAAGAACGCAGGATTCAACTTGCAAAATTTTTATGAATTCCGGAGGAAGCTATGAAACCCTACTGCGAAATGAACCGCCAGGAGCTGCTGGAGCTGAAGGAAAGCCTGAAGGCGGAATACAACGACTATCAGAAGCGGAAGCTCTCCTTAAACATGGCCCGGGGCAAGCCCAGCCAGGAGCAGCTGAACCTCTCCATGGGCATGATGGATGTGCTCAGCAGTGACAGCGACCTGACCTGTGAGGACGGCACCGACTGCCGGAACTACGGCGTGCTGGACGGCATTGAAGAGGCCAAGGAGCTTATGGCCGACATGATGGAGGTCCGGCCCGACCAGGTCATCATTTACGGCAACTCCAGCCTGAACGTCATGTATGACACCGTGGCCCGGTCCATGATCAGCGGCGTTATGGGCTCTATCCCCTGGTGCAAGCTGGACAAGGTGAAGTTCCTCTGCCCCGTTCCCGGCTACGACCGGCACTTCGCCATTACCCAGTATTTCGGCATTGAGATGATCAGCATCCCCATGCTGCCCACCGGCCCGGATATGGACCTGGTGGAGAAGCTGGTGTCCTCCGACGACTCCATCAAGGGCATCTGGTGTGTGCCCAAGTATTCTAACCCCCAGGGCATCTCCTATTCCGATGAAACCGTAAGGCGCTTCGCCCGCCTGAAGCCCGCCGCCGTGGACTTTAGGATCTACTGGGACAATGCCTACACCATTCACCACCTGTACGACCACGACCAGGACCACCTGATCGAGATCCTGGCGGAGTGCAAGCGGGCAGGCAATCCGGACCTGGCCTACAAGTTCGCCTCCACCTCCAAGATCAGCTTCCCCGGCTCCGGCATCTCCGCCATGGCCGCCTCCCAGAACAACCTGGTGGACATCCGCGCCCAGATGAAGGTCCAGACCATCGGCCATGACAAGGTGAACCAGCTGCGCCATGTGCGCTTCTTCGGCGACATTCACGGCATGGTGGAGCACATGCGCAAGCACGCCGACATTCTGCGGCCCAAGTTTGAGCTGGTCCACAACGCCCTGGAAACCGAGCTGGGCGGCCTGGGCATCGGCACCTGGACCAACCCCAAGGGCGGCTACTTCGTGTCCTTCGACTCCCTGGACGGCTGCGCCAAGGAGATCGTCTCCCGCTGCAAGAAGGCAGGCCTGGTGCTCACCGGCGCCGGTGCCACCTATCCCTACGGCAAAGACCCCCACGACAGCAACATCCGCATTGCCCCCTCCTTCCCCAACTGCGACGACCTGGCAATGGCCATGAAGGTCTTCACCTGTGTGGTCAAGCTGGTCAGCGTCAAGAAATACCTGGCCGATATGGACGCCGCCGAGCAGCACGCATAAGATTCTGCCCTCTTTTCCCCCGGGATGCCATCCGCACCCCGGGGGATTTTGTGCTCAAAAAAAACAGGTTGCACCCAGGGCGGAAATGATGTATTCTATCAGAGAGAAACCGCTGTCCGCCGTGGGCAGCACAGAATACAGGAGGAATGGATTTATGAATGAACGCTGGGATTTGACCCCGATCTATACAGGCCTGGAGGCCCCGGAGTTTGCGGCCGACCTGGAGAAGCTGGACGAAACCGTAAAGTCCCTGGAAGCCTTTGCAAAAAAGCTGCCCCGGCAGGACCATAAGGCTGCCCTGCTGGAGGCTCTGGACCTGGAGGAACAGCTGGTAAAGCTTGTGAACAAGCTGGCCGGCTATGCCAGCCTGGAGCAGTCCGCAGACACGAGAAACAGCGCCGCCATGTCCGCCATGGGCAGAGTCATCGCCCTGGATGCGGCTTCTGCCGCCCCTCTGGCCGCCATCAAAGAATGGATCGGCTCTCTGGAGGACCTGGACGCGCTGACGGAACAAGACCCGGTCCTGAAGGACTATGCCTATCTGCTGCAGCGGATTCAGAAGGACAAGGTCCACCAGCTGCCCGGCATTGGCGAAGAGGTGGTGGCCAAGCTCTCCCAGAGCGACGCCTGGGCGGATATGCACCAGCACCTCACCAGCACCGTGGCCGTGCACTACCGGGGAGAGACCACCAATCTCTCCGCCATCCGGAACCTGGCCTATTCCGACGATCCCTCCGTCCGGAAGGACGCCTACGAGGCAGAGCTTGCCTGCTACGACGCCATCAAAGACCCCGTGGCCTTCGCCCTGAACTCTCTGAAGCTGAAAACCATCACCATGTCCCAGCTCCGGGGCTATGCATCCCCGCTGGACATGGTTCTGGAAAACTGCGACATGCGCCGGGAGACCCTGGACGCCATGTTTGCCGCCATGGACGCGTATCTTCCCAAATTCTGGCAGTACCTCAAGGCCAAGGGAAAGCTCCTGGGCCACGAGAACGGCCTGCCCTGGTACGACCTGTTCGCCCCGGTGGGCAAGTCCTCCCGGACCTTTACAACTCAGCAGGCCAGGGACTATCTGGTGGAGCTGTTCTCCCGGTTCGATGAAGCGGAAGCGCAGATGATCGCCCGGGCCTTCGACAACGCCTGGATCGATTTCTTCCCCAGAGACGGCAAGGCCGGCGGCGCTTTCTGCGCCGGTGTGGAATCCTTAGGCGAAAGCCGGATTCTGACCAACTTCGACGGCCAGATGGGCGACGTGGTGACCCTGGCCCATGAGCTGGGCCACGCCTTCCACAATGAGAACATCCGCGCCCACCGCCCCCTGAACAAGGACTACTCCATGCCCGTGGCCGAGACCGCCTCCACCTTCAATGAGTGCGTGGTCATGGCTGCCGCCATTGGCGACGCGGCAGATGACGCGGAGAAGCTGGCGCTGATCGAATCCCAGCTGTCCGATGCAACCCAGGTCATCTGCGACATCTATTCCCGGTTCCGCTTCGAGCGGGAGGTCTTCCAGCGCCGGGAGCAGGAGTTCCTGAACAGCGATACCCTGTGCGACATCATGCTCCGCGCCCAGAAGGCCTCCTACGGCGACGGCCTGGACGAAACCGCCCTGCACCCCTATATGTGGGTCTGCAAGAGCCACTACTATGGCTCCACCTATTATAACTTCCCCTATGCCTTCGGTGCACTGTTCGCCCGGGGCCTGTATGCCCAGTACGAAAAGGAGGGCGCTGCCTTCGTGCCCAAGTACAAGCAGCTGCTCTACACCACCACCGTCGCCTCCGCCGAGGACACCGCCAAGGTCGCGGGCATTGACCTGACAGATAAAAACTTCTGGCGCGGCGCTCTGGACATCATCGCAAAGCAGATCGATACCTTCTGCGCACTGGCGGAAAAGGCGTAAAAAAGGGAGCTGTTAGAAAGGTATGTCGCTGCGAACCAGTGACCGACGTCACTGGTGTGGCAGCCCCCCGGTTGGATGGAAACAGCTTGGTTTTACGGCCAAGATGTTTGAAAATCCGGGGGATTGCCACACCAGCGTGCGCGCTGGTTCGCAATGACAGAGCGTTTTCTAACAGCCCCTCAGACTGTCGGAAAAGCCCGTAAGGGTTTTTTCGACAGTCTGCACCTTCCCCGGAGGGGAAGGCTGGGATTCCACCGCTGTGCGCCGAATTCAGGAAGGGCGAAAGTCCCATATTTTGACAGTTTTCACAAACTTCCGAAAGTAATATTGAAATTCCCTGCGGCCGGTGCTAGAATATGCACAGTAGTTAGCATACGCTGACTGCTTAGAAATATATTGGAGGTATTTCCCATGAATATGAAGAAGCTCGGTTCCTTTGCCGCCGGTGTTCTGTTCGGCACCGCCGGTTTGAAGATTCTTGGCAGCGAGGATGCCAAAAAGGTCTATGCCCACACCACCGCCGCCGTGCTGCGGGCCAAGGACTGCGTCATGAAGGCCGTCACCACCGTCCGGGAAGGCGCCCAGGACGTCTACGCCGATGCCCAGGACATCAACGAAATCCGCGCACAGAAGGATGCCGTCATTGAGGACGCTCCCATGGAGGCCGCTCCCGCCGAGGCAGCGGAATAAAGCCCAAACAGCAGCCGTGTCATTGCCCAGCGCAATGGCACGGTTTTTGGAGAACAGAATATGAAGTGCAGTATTTTACATGAATCCAGAGGCCGGATGCGCGTCCATCTCCACTGCGGACGGATGAGCCTGCATCAGGCGGATGTGCTGGAATATTATCTGAAAAATGTGCCGGATGTTCTGGACGTGACGGTCTACGACCGCACCCAGGACGCGGTGGTCCGCTATAAAGGGAGCCGCAGCGCAGTGGTTGCCGCTCTGGCAGCCTTCGCCTTTGCCCGGGCTGAGGCCATGGACCTGGTGCCGGACCACACCTCCCGGGCTCTGAACCGGGAATTTGAGGAAAAGCTCACCATGACGGTTTGCCGCCGGGCCTTTTCCAAGCTCTTCCTGCCCCTGCCGGTGATGGCGGCCATTGCGGCGGTGAAATCCCTGAAATACATCAAAGAGGGCCTGTCCGCCCTGCTCCACGGCAAGCTCAGCGTTGCCGTGCTGGATGCCACAGCCGTGACCGTTTCCATGGTCCGGGGGGACTTCAATACCGCCGGGTCTGTCATGTTCATGCTCCGGCTGGGCGAGATTCTGGAGGAGTGGACACACAAAAAATCCGTAGCCGATCTGGCCGGGGCCATGTCCTTGCAGGTGGAATCCGTGTGGATGCAGTCGGATGGAGCCGAGGTGCTGGTGCCCGTGGGGCAGGTGCAGGTTGGGGACCGGATCATCGTCCGCACCGGCAGCCTGATTCCCCTGGACGGCAAGGTGGTTTCCGGCGAGGCCATGGTAAACCAGGCCTCCATGACCGGTGAATCCCAGCCCGTGCCCAAGAAGGCGGGCAGCTTCGTCTATGCGGGCACCGTAGCTGAAGAGGGCGAATGCGTCATCCGGGTGGAGAAGGCCCAGGGCAGCGGACGGTACGACCGAATCGTGAAAATGATCGAGGATTCCGAAAAGCTCAAGTCCTCCGCAGAGGCCAGCGCCTCCCATCTGGCGGACAAGCTGGTGCCCTATACCCTGGGCGGTACGGCCCTGACCTATTTGATCACCCGGAATATCACCAAGACCCTGTCCGTGCTCATGGTGGACTTCTCCTGTGCCCTGAAGCTGGCTATGCCCATTGCGGTGCTGTCCGCCATGCGGGAAAGCGCCCAGTACCACATCTCCGTGAAGGGCGGCAAATTCCTGGAGAACATGGCCAAGGCGGATACCATCGTCTTTGACAAGACCGGCACTCTGACCCACGCCACCCCCACGGTTGCCCAGATCGTCCCCTTCGGCGGGCACTCTGAGACGGAGATGCTGCGCCTGGCCGCCTGCCTGGAGGAGCACTACCCCCACTCCATTGCCAATGCCGTGGTGGAGGAGGCCAAGTGCCGGGGGCTGGACCACCAGGAGTACCACTCCCAGGTGCAGTACATCGTGGCCCATGGCATTTCCAGCATGGTGGAGGGAGAAAAGGTCATCATCGGCAGCGCCCACTTTGTCTTTGAGGACGAGAAGTGCGTCATTCCCGATGGCGAGCAGGAAAAATACGAGCAGCTTGACCCCAGCTATTCCCACCTGTACCTGTGCATTGGCGGCACCCTGGCCGCGGTTCTCTGCATTTGTGACCCTCTCCGGGCGGAAGCGGCGCAAGCGGTCCGGGCACTCCATGACTGCGGCATTTCCAATGTGGTCATGATGACCGGCGACAACCACAGAACGGCCCAGGCCGTGGCGAAAGCCGTAGGCGTGGATGAGGTCCATGCCGAGGTGCTGCCGGAGGACAAGGCCGCCTTCATCCGACAGGCCCGGGAAAACGGCCATACAGTCATCATGGTAGGCGACGGCGTCAACGACTCCCCTGCCCTTTCCGAGGCGGACGTGGGCATTGCCATTTCCACCGGCGCGGCCATAGCCCAGGAGATCGCGGACATCACCGTCTCCTCGGAGGATCTGATGGCCCTGGTCACCCTGCGGCAGCTGAGCTGCGCGCTGATGGCGAGAATTCACCGGAACTACCGGTTCATCATCGGCTTCAATTGCAGCCTGATCGGTCTGGGGCTCATCGGCATCCTGCCCCCCACCACCAGCGCCCTGCTGCACAATATGTCCACCCTTGGCATCAGCATGAAGAGCATGACGAATCTGCTGTAAGCATACCGAAAAAAGCATCCCCGCATTCCGGGCACGGCGCCGTGCTCCGAAATGCGGGGATGTTTTATGCTTCCGTGCACCGCACCGTGACCCGGCTTTTGCCGCCGACGGTGCAGGTGAAGAGGGTCAGATCATACTCGCCGGAGAGCATGCCCTCCACGTCCTCCGGGGCCAGGGTCTCCAGGGCGGCGACCCGGTAATGGGTCACGTGGCCGTCCATATCCGTAAAGCACACGGTGTCCCCGGGCTGCAGATCGCCGATGCGGCCGAAGTGCTGAGGGTAATTGTGGGCCGCCAGGACCAGGTCCTTTGAATAGGTACTGCCGGCAAACCGGCCGGGGGCCACCCGGAAGCCCTCATAGCTCCATTGGCTCTGAATGGGCAGGGTCAGCTCCAGCGAGGGGATGCTGAGATAGCCAATATAGTCCCAGCCATTGACGGTCTGGGTAGGCATCTCCGGCACCGGGGCGGTGGGCTCCGTCCCCGGGGTCAGGGTCTGCGCAGGCACTGTCGTCGCCTCCTGGGCGTTGGCATAGACCACGGGCAAGAGCTCCTCCAGCGCCGCCTCGGCCTCCCGGCCGCTCTCGGTGGACCGGTGCAGATTGCTGCCCACAAAGCCCAGGGCTCCCAGAATGCACAGAGCCCCCGCAATGGCAGTGACCCGGCGGATGCGCTTCCGGGTCATGACGGCCCCGCAGACGAGGCCCAGACCAAACAGGCCCAGTACGCAGACACCCTGCCAGTCCTGCCCCGTCTGGGGCAGCCGGGATGGCTTGCCGGGAACCCGGGACGGGGCGGTGGTTGGCGGAGCCGGAGGCTGGCGCTTTTGCAGCTTGGGATAAACCTCCACCGCCTCCAGCGCTGCCCCGGTCTCCGGGTCTTGGCCCGGAAGGGCCGCCAGGAAGGGCTGGGCTGTATAGTCGGTTTTCTCATCCCGGGGGACTGCCAGGTAGGCCCCTGCCTCCAGGCCGGAGAACAGGGCATCCCCCTGGGTGTCCGTCTTTCGGGTGTCCAGGGGCTCCCGGTCCTTGGCGAGCTCGGCCAGGGTATCCGCCAGGGCATCCCAGGACTCCGGAAGCACACTGTCGGAGCCAAACCCCTCTGCCGGGACGAAGCGGCCCCGGTTATCCAGGCTGCCTGCCCGGTATAAATCCAGCTCCATGCCCGCCACGGCACGCTGCTCATACCGGCAGTGCACCGCCAGGCTGTAGGGGCTCCCGGCAGCAGCCGCCAGGGGCAGCACCAGCAGCAGGAGGCTACAGAATATCCGTCGTATCCAGGTTCTCTTCTTCATCGGATTCTCCTTCCGAGGGGTGCTTTCTGCCGGTGTGCAGCAGCACCGCGAAAAAGATGATCAGCACCGGCAGCGCCATCAGGGGGGCCGCCAGCATGGGCTCGATCTGAATGGCATCGGAGGTCAGGCGCACATTGGCCGCCTCCGGTGTATTGGGCACCCGGTGGCCCCGGACCAGAAGCCTATGGGTATTGATGCCATAGGGGGTGCAGGTCACCAGGGTGCACAGGTCCTTCCCGGGCTCGATCTGCAGCGCGTCCACCTCGGTGGGCTCTACAATGAGGATCTGGTCCACCTCGTAGGTCAGCACCTCGTCCAGCACCCGGATGGAGAAGGTGTCCCCCTCCACGATCTTGTCCAGATTGGTAAACAGCTTGGCGCTGGGCAGGCCCCTGTGACCGGAGAGCACGCAGTGGGTGCCCTCGCCGCCTACGGGCAGGCTGGTCCAGTCCACATGGCCCACGGCGATCTGCAAAACGGATTCGGCGGTGCCGTGGTAGACGGGCAGGGACACATTGATATTGGGGATCTCGATATAGCCCATAATGCCCGTGCCGCTGAGGTTCAGAAGCTCTTCATATTGCTCCTGCTGCTCCTCCGTCAGGGTGAAGCTGTTCACCCGGTCTAAAAGGGTGCGGTTGTAGTCCACTGCCTGCTTCCACAGGTCCTTATACCGGTCCTGATCCAGGGCGTTGACCTGCTCGGCGTATTCCGAAACGGCCCGGCTGGCGTGGAGGGAATTCCAATAGTCACTGACGGTGGGGTACAGCAGCAAGGACAGCCCTGCCAGAAAAATCAGCACCAGGACAATATTGGTCAGCTTCCCGGACGTTTTCTTTTTCATGCAGAGCTCTCCTTTCTGCTGTCGTTTTACCTTGTTTCCCCACGCCCCTGCGCAGGGGGCGTGGGGAAATGAAAAGGGGAAAGAAATGGGTCTTTGTTATGCTGCCATGCGCTTCTTGATGACCAGCAGGATCACGGCGCCCAGGGCCATGGCGGAGCCCAGGACATAGAAGACGGTGGTGCCGATGCCGCCGGTGGAGGGCAGCTCAGCGCCGGCGTTGTTCTCGACCTTGACGACGCCGCTCGTATCCGTTTGTGTCTGATCGGCAACAAAGCTGGTTTCCGTCAGCTTGCCGTTCTCAGCCCTATGATTAACGGTCACCTTGACAGGCTCTCTGAGCAGGTTGTAGCCCCTCGGGGCCTTGGTCTCCGTCAGGTAGTAGGTGCCGTCCGCCAGGCCGTTGATTACCAGCTCACCGGTCTTACCGGTGGTAATGGTATCGACTGCGGTATCGGTTTCGGTGGGCAGTGCCAGGCGATAGGTCGTGTCATCAACCTTGACAAGCTTGATAACTTGCGTACCTGCTTCATCTCTGCTCAGCTTAAAGGTTGCACCGGCCAGTTTCTCTTCCGTTGCCTGGTCGCCGTCAGCTGCCTTCTTCATGGTGTACTTGACAATGTTCATCTTCCAGACGTAGGTCTCGGTCGTGTCGTACTCCGTATGGGAATTCGTACCGTATTCCACCTTGGCCTTGTTGACGTTGGCTTCGTCAGCAATCTTGGCGTTTTTATTGATCTGCGCGTAATAGGTGACCGTTACCACATCGTCGGTTTTCAGGATGCTTGCGCTGCCTTCGGCATTGTTGTTAAAAGTAAGGGTAAATCCTCTGGGCTCAGTAGTCTCAGCGACATTGTAGTTCTCAGCAGCCAGTGCACTTCCATTCACCGTTACGGTCAAAGGATAGGTTTCATTGTTGACAAAGGTCAGGCCGTCCGTCATCTCATCCACGAGCTTGTAGTTCACAGGGGCCTTGTCCTTTACCGTGATCTGGATGGTAAACTTAACATATGTACCGATCTCAGCCACGTTCTGCTTCTTGGTGGTATCCTCCACATTCTTCACAATGACCGTTGCTTCGTTCTTCTCCTTTACCTCTGCGTTGGGAGCGGTGGTATCCAGAGAGCAGAGGATGCCCAGGTCGGACCGCACCAGATAGTAGCCCAGGTCCAGGCCGCTGATGGTCAGCGCATCCTCGTTCGCAGCCGTAGCCGTTTGGACCGGCTGGAGTTTCTTCTCCTCTGCATAGGCCTTGGCCTTGGCGGCGAAATCCGCAATACCGTTCTTCAGGTTTTCGTTTGCCAGGACATAGGTCATACCGCCGTTCTCAAAGAGATTAAAATATTTTTTACCGCTGCCGTCCTGGACGGTGGTAATAAAGGTTGCCCAATCATCGGCCGTCAGCTTGTAGATGAAGCCGTTATTTGCCAGGTCGCTTTCGTCCTCAACGATATCCAGGAGCTTGAACACCTCGTAGGTCTTCCCCTGGGCGGGGTTGGAAATGGTGATGCTGCCGGGCTTTGCCTCGTCTGCGAACGCCGTCGCGCACAGTCCCAGGGTCAGGACCAGGGCCAGAACCAGGACAAAAAACTGTCTCGTATGTTTCATTGTGTTTTCCTTCCTTTTCCTTTGTAAATTTTGTTTTTCGTGATCTTGGGGGAACTACGCTGCCCTCCTTTTCCGGGAGATGCACGCTCCGGCAAGGGCCAGAGCCATTAAGAAAACGCCGGGGAGAATGTATACCGTCATTCCGGGGCCGCCGGTGTCCGGGAGCTTGCCGCCATAGCGGTTGTTGAAGGTCACGGAATAGGCGTTTGGCAATTGGTCCTGGCAGGCTTCATCGGAATAATAGGTCGCCTTGGCCAGAAGGCTTCCGCCCGAAGCCGTCACCGTTACCTTGGCATAGTAGACGGTGCTGTCAAACATGATTCCCGGGTGGGTTGCCGATTCGTTCCGTTCCTGAATCTTATAGAGATACTCACCGGGTGACTGATAGATGATTTCCTTGAAATTGACCTCCGAGAGCGCATTGTTTACGCTCTGAACAGGGGTCTCGGACCAGCCGCCTTCCCCATTCTTTTCGTAAAGGTCAAAGGTGAAGGTCGTGTTCGGCAGGGTCTGGTCTGTGATCTGCTTGCCGTTTAAGAGCTTGATCGCCTGCAGATTGTTGGTGGTCATGGGCATTCTCTGGCCGCTGTAGGCCCACATATGGCCCTCGGCTGCCGCTTTCAGACTCTTGGCGATGACGCAGCCGTTGAAATAGCCGCCGTCCAGGTCCACATGGGCATTGGGGGCTACAATGTGGCCCGTCACCGCCGTTCCGTTGACGGTGGCTGCATCCGGGCACAGGAAGACGATGCCGCTCTGCTGGCCGGATTCGATGCTATCCGGCTGCTTGCCGTCCAACCATACCTTGGGGATATTTACCGTTTCCCCCCGAAGGATGATGGTCGTATCCTGACCGGCTGTAACGTTCAGCAGGTCCAGGTCTTGTCCCCTCCCAAACGTTCCCGCCGGGAATTCATAGCAGCCTCCCGCATTGAGGGTTTTGCCGATATTGTCTTCCCCCAATACCCCGGCTGTTCCGGTGATACCGGCCATCTCCGCACGGATTTGACTCATCACAGCAGTGAAATCCACATACTGCTGTGCATACCAGTAGTTTCCGGTATCCTGGCCGCTACCGTCATTCACGCCGATACCGGTTGGATACATCCCTACGCCCAGGTATACGGGCAGGTCCGGCTGGGCCGTAATGATCGTATTGACTTTCGTAGTTCCAATGTAGCTTGGTGCACTGTGGGGGGCTCCGTACGGGTTTCCGGAGGACAGCCCGCCCAGGCCGTTCAGTGTTACGGTTCCGCCTGCAACGACAGGTCCAACCACATGGGTTCCGTCATAATTGTTCTCCACAAACACATTGTATTTTCTGAGGATATAGCCGATGGAGTAGGAAGCCCCCGGCCAGTCCAGATAGGTCTCCGTCAGCGGCTCCCAGTGGTCGATCAGGAACTCTGCCGGAAGAGCAAAATTTTTTCCGGTCGTCAGCGTCTTCCTGTCCTCTGACAGGCTTACCTTCTGCCATGGCCCGTACTCTTTCAGTTCTCCGTTCTCATGGTAATATATCTTGGGAGACGCGCTTTCGGTCATGGCCTCCGTTGCCGTAATCGTGATACCATCGCACTGGACGCTGGCTGTACAATCCGTTCCGTCCGCATTGACAATTTTCACCGCAATGCCTTTGTCTACCACAACTTCCCCGTGATCCATTTTTACCGTTTCCGTCTCCGTTGTGGACACGCTCAGCTTGCAGCCATCCAGCCCCGTCTGCCACGAAGCCGTGTCAACCGTTACGGTCAAATCGCCGACCGTTACCGTGCCAATGTAACCGCCGCCGGTCTTGGGGACCAATGTCCCGTCCTCCGTTTCCAGGGTCTCCACCGCCGACGCTGCCTCCAGCAGGGCTTGCAGGGCCTCCAGGGAATCGATTTTCTCCGCCTCCGGGTCTGCCTCCATTTCAGCCAGCCCTGCCAGGATCTCCTCCGGGGTCAGGCCATACGCTTGCAGCAGCTCATCCAGGGCGGCTGCGTCCTCCTCCGTCTCGATGCCAAGCCGCTGCCGCAGCTCTTCCAGCGGTGTGAGGGGCTCCTGCTCCGCCGCTTCCGTCTGCCCGGGCTCCTGCTGCACCAGACAGATATCCGTATGGATGTGCTCCGGGACGGTGCAGATCAGGTCCTCCCCATCGTAGCAGCCCTCCCCATGGGTGTGCTCTGCCATGCCGCAGCACAGCTCCGGCGCCAGGGTATAGGCGGGGGTCGGCTCCGGGATTGGGCAGCAGTCGTCCGTGTGGGTGTGCTCAGGGATTGTACAGGTCAAAACCGGGTAGCTCACCGGCTCCCCATAACAGCCTTCCGAATGGACGTGCTCCTGCGTCTGGCAGAGGAGATTCCCCTCTGCATCGTAGCAGTCGTCATTGTGCGCGTGCTCCTCCAGGGTGCACACCAGCGGGGCCGGGCCGATCTGCTGGGTGTAGCATTCCTCGGTATGGGTATGGGCCTCCAGGCCGCATTCCGGCTGGTCCGACAGGGTAATGGCCGGGCGCATGAGCACCCATCCGGCCCCCAGGGTCACGAGGGCGCACAGGATGCATACAATATTTCTGCGGCGAGACGCCGCTTTTCGTTTCTGAGAATAGGTTCCCAAGTCCCGCAAAGTCGCCGCACCTCTTTTCCAAAAGCGAAACTAAAAGAATGGTTTATCCGATCAGGCCAAAGTCCGACAGCGGCCAGATACAGAAGGCGATGCGCCCCACGATCTGCTCCCCGGCCACACAGCCAACCGCCGTGTTCCGGGAGTCCACGGAAATTTTCCGGTTGTCTCCCACCAGGAACCACCGCCCGTCGCCCACCTGATAGGGCAGACTGATATTGGTATCGCCGAAGGCCTTCTCCGTCAGGTAGGGCTCCTCCAGCAAAGTGCCATTGACATACAGGTTGCCGCTCTCATCCAGGTCCACCCAGTCGGAAGGCCCCGCCACGCAGCGCTTCACCAGCAGCTTATTGCCGTGGTAAAAGGCGATGACATCGCCCTCGGAAAAGCGGCTGCTCTTGACGGCCACCACGATCTGCCCATCCCGCAGGGTGGGGGACATGGAGCTGCCGTGGATCTCCAGCACCGGGAACCACAGCGTTGCCGCCAGGACGCCGATGGCCGCCGCAGCCAGCAGGGCCGTCAGGGTGCTGGCCAGGGTGCGCCGATACCGGCGGCGGTAGCGCAGGCGCTTCCGCTCGGCCTTCACCTGGTCCAGGGAGGGTACCTCGGCATTGCAGTTTCTCTGCCGCATCACGGTTCCTCCTTCGATTCCTTGGAAATGCCCAGGGAGGTCAGATAGATGTCCGCCGCCCTCTGGGCCGCTTCCAGCACGCCGGAGACGGCCAGGGCCGCCTCTGCCAGGGAGCCGGCCTTCTCCACCCGGAGCTGCCGGGTCTCCAGCTCTGCCCGGAGAGAAGCATTCTCCTTTTGCAGCTGCTCCTGCCGGAGCTGCAGGGTATAGATGATGTCGATCAGCTCTTCCCTGCGCAGATGCCGCAGCTGACGGTCTGTCATGGAACCATCCCTCCTTAATATAGGATACATCATACACGGCATTTTCCATTTGATATCTACCGTTCGATTACTAATTCTAGCGAGAATGAAAATTTTTTCAACAGCTTGCGCCCATTTGGGCAAAGGGAAGCAAAAGAAGGCAACTGTCTTCAAAATGTCGAAAAAGCAGGCTGAAATATGCGCAATTTTTACGCGTTACTGTCTCATAGCGCAAAAAGGGTTTTGTCAACTCCTACAAATATCCTTTGCTTTCATTCCGAAAAAGTGGTTATTATTTCGCCGGTATTCGCGTATTTTTGCATAGAAGGAAGCCTTTTCCTTTTTCCCCTCAGGGAAGTTTTTTTCTCTATCTTATTTTTCTCTTTCATGCTATAATAGCCCCAGTATTCTAAAAAAAGAATCAAAGAAAAGGAGAACCCCATGCAGACAGAATTGCTGCGGCTGAGAACCGCGAACATCGGGCAGACCTGCGCCGGCTTCCGGCTGGTGAAAAAGGAATATGTGCCCTCCAAGCACGCCGATCTCTACACCCTGCGCCACGAGAAGACCCAGGCGGAGCTCCTGTATTTTGACCGGGCGGACGAGAACAAGACCTTCGCCATTGCCTTCAAGACCCTGCCGGAGGACGACACCGGCGTTTTCCACATTCTCGAGCACAGCGTGCTCAACGGCTCCAAGCGCTTTCCCGTCCGGGAGCCCTTCGTGAATCTGCTGCAAAGCTCCATGCAGACCTTCCTGAACGCCATGACCTACCCGGACAAGACGGTATACCCCGTAAGCAGCCGCAACGACCGGGATTTCCACAACCTGATGGAGGTCTACCTGGACGCGGTGTTCTGCCCCGCCATCTACGAAAAGCCCCAGATCTTCATGCAGGAGGGCTGGCACTACGAATTCGACAGTGCAGAGGCCCAGCCCTACTACAACGGCGTTGTGTACAGCGAGATGAAGGGCGCGTTTTCCAGCGTGGATGAGCTGATGGAGACGGAATCCATGCGGCTGCTGTTCCCGAACAACTGCTATGGCTTCGTCAGCGGCGGCCACCCGGAGAGCATCCCCAAGCTGACCTACGAGCAGTTCATTGCCAACCACAGACGGTTCTATCACCCCTCCAATTCCCGGATCTTCCTGGACGGCAAAATGGACATCGACGAAATTCTGCACTACATAGACGCAGAATACCTGAGCAAATACGACTACCGCGCCCCGGACTTTGATTTTCTGGTCCAGCAGCCCACAGCCGCGGAAAAAACCGTCTCCTACTGCGTCAAGCCCGGAGAGGACGCCAAGGCCCACTTGGTCTTTTCCAAGGTGCTGTGCCGCCACGACGAGCCGGAAAAGGTCATTGCCGCCAAGGTACTGGCAAAATACCTGACGGGCTCCAACGAGGCCCCCCTGAAGCGGGCCTTCCTGGAAAAGGGCCTGTGCCAGGACGTTTCCCTGTCCGTGACCGACGGCATTTTCCAGCCCTTTGTCACACTGAGCATCCGCAACACCCGGCAGGCGCAATTCGCCGAGGCCGAGAAGTGCCTCAGCGACACCGTCCGGGAGATCCTCGCCAAGGGTCTGGACAAGGAAGCCCTGCTGGCGGAATTGGAGCGGATGGCCTTCTCCAGCCGGGAGATCGAGGAGCCCTACGGCCTGATCCTGGGGCTAACGGCCCTGGACGGCTGGCTCTACGGCGACGACCCCCTGACCTATATCGAAACCGCCGGAATTTACGACGCGCTGCGCCGGAAGGTGAACGGCAGCTGCTTTGCAGACCTGCTGGCGGAGCTGCTGGGCGATGGGGCCAAGCTCTGCAAGGTCCGTCTGCTGCCCTCCGAGACCAAGGCCCAGGAGGACCAGGCCGCCGAGCAGGCCCGCCTGGAAGCCGACATTGCCCACTGGGACGCTGCCGCCCGGGAGAAGGCCTATGCGGCATTTAAAGCCATGGGCGACTGGCAGAAAGCTCCGGATTCCCCCGAGGCCCTGGCCACTCTGCCCACGCTGTCCCTTTCCGATGTGGCCGAGGATGTGCCCGAAACCCCGGTGAAGCTGGAAAAAGCCGGGCTTTTGCAGGTGCAGACCGAATCCAACGGCATTACGTACCTGAAGCTCTTCTTTGATGTGTCCGATCTGGATTTGGAGCAGCTGCGGCTGCTGAATGTGCTCTCCGACTGCTTCGGCAAGCTGCACACGGCCCGCACCTCTGCCCAGGACCTGCAAACCCGCATCAAGGCCAACCTGGGCCACCTGTCCGCAGGAATCGAGCGCATCGCCCCGCCGAAGCAGCTGGATGTATGCAAGCCCTACCTTGTGGTCTCCGCCGCCATGCTGGAGGAGAACGCTCCCAAGGCCCTGGCCCTGCTGACCGAATTGCTGACCGAAACACGCTATGACGAGGCGGACCGCATTGCCGAGATCATCGGCCAGGGCAGCTACTATTACAAGCAGGCCCTGGTCAGCAGCGGCCACATGTTCGCCATCTATAAGGCCATGGCCCCCTTCTCCAAGGACGCCGCCCTGCGGGAGTGCCTGGAGGGTGAGAGTTATGTAACCTGGCTGGAGGCCCTGTCCCAACGCTTCCGGGACAGCGCCCTGTGCGATGCGCTGTCCGCCCTGGCGAAAAAGGCCTTTGCCGGAAACCGGCTCTTCACCGCCTATACGGGCAGGCTCGACCGCGGCCTGGTGGAAACCCTCCGCGCCGCCCTGCCGGAGAGCCCTGTTGGGGCTCCCGCCCAGGTTCCCGCCTTTGAGAAGAAGCCCGCCGCCATTGAGATTGCCTCCGATGTGGGCTACAGCGCCCTGGGCGCCAACCTCTATGCCATCGGCAGCGGCTACACCGGCAGCGTCTCCGTACTGGCCTCGCTGATGACCTATGGCTACCTGTGGAACGCCGTCCGGGTTCGGGGCGGCGCCTACGGCACGGGCATGAAGGCCGGGTCTGACGGCAACGTCTGCTGCTACTCCTACCGTGACCCCAACCTGCCCGGAACCAGGGCCGCCTTCGCCGCCATGGCAGACTTCTTGGAGGACTGGCTGAAGCAGGGCGAGGACCTGGAGAGCACCGTCATCGGCACCGTCAACACCACCGATCCGCTGGTAGGCCCCTCCACCGCCCTGTCGCTGGAATGCAGCCGCTACCTGCGGGGCGTTTCCCATGCCGACATTCTGCGCATCCGCCGCGAGCTTCTGCACACCACCCGGGAAGACCTGGAAGGGCTTGTAACAATGCTGCGCACCTTCCAGGACAGCGCCGTCTTCTGCGCCGTGGGCAACCGGGACGCCATTGCATTTCTGAAGTAAACGAATTCAAGGCAAAGCGGCATCTTTCAGAACAGAAAGATGCCGCTTTGCCTTATTTTTGCCCGTAATAAGCGTTTTTCCCATGCTTACGCAGATAGTGCTTGTCCAGCAATGGCTGTTGGATCTGCTGCAAAGACGGGTTTAGCCGCAAGCTGTGATAATTCATGAACGCCGTCTGTTCCAGCACCGCCGCGTTGTGAACCGCCTCTGCCGGATCTCTGCCCCACGCAAAAGGGCCATGGCTGCGAACCAGCACAGCCGGGATCTCGGCGGGATCTCTGCCCGCAAAAGTCTCAGCAATGACGTTTCCCGTCTCCCGCTCATAGTCCCCGGCAATCTCCTCCGGAGTCATCGCCCGGGTACATGGCACCGCCCCATAAAAATCATCCGCTTGCGTCGTTCCGTAGGGCACGACCTCCACGCCTGCCTGCGCAAAGGCCGTTGCCCAACGGCTGTGCGTATGCACAATGCCTCCGCAGTCCGGAAACGCGGCATAAAGCACCAGATGAGTCGGCGTATCACTGGATGGTCTCCATTTCCCCTCTACAGTATTGCCCGCCATGTCCACCACAACCATATCCGCAAGGGTCATGGTCTCATAGGGTACTCCGGATGGCTTGATGACAATTAGCCCGCGCTTCCGGTCTATTCCTGAGACGTTTCCCCAGGTAAACGTCACAAGGTCCAGCTTCGGCAGGCAGAGATTCGCTTGCAGGACCTGCTCTTTCAGTTCTTCCAGCATATTCGCTTCCCCTTTCAGTCCGGCAAAACAGCTACAGCCGTTCTTTCGATTTCCAGTGCCTGACGATAGCGCACCAGAAATGCCGCAAAGCCCTCAATTTCCCGCTGCTCCGCCATAACCGTATGGGCTTCCGCTTCCGAAAACACCTTGTTTTCCAGAAAATCCTCCAGTGTCTCCCCAGGCCGGTGCCACAGCAGATACCCGCACAGCAGCGCCATGCCATAGGGCCCCCCCTCTCCCGCCGTTTCCATAACGGCCACAGGCGTCCCGGTGGCCGCGGACAGGATCCGCTGTCCCACCTCCGGCGTCTTGAAGAATCCGCCGTGGGCATAGAGTTTGGTCAGCTCCACTTTTTCCTGCCGCGTCAGAATATCCAGCCCGATTTTCAGTGCGGCAAGGGCAGACAGGAGGTGCGTCCGCATAAAGTTTCCCAAGTTCAATTGGCTGTCCGGACTGCGGACCATCAGCGGGCGTCCCTGATTCAGGCCCAAAACAGGCTCTCCGGAATAGAAATTGCAGCTGACCAGCCCGCCGCCATCCGGGCTGCCCTCCAGTGCCTTTCGGAACAGCAGGGTATACAGCTTTCCCGGCTCCTGAGGCGCACCGATCGCCTCCGCAAATTCCTCAAACAGAGAAACCCACGCGTTGATGTCCGAAGTGCAGTTGTTGCAGTGTACCATTGCGACGGGAATCCCCGCGGGCGTTGTCACCATGTCAATTTCCCGGTGTACTGCCATTTCACGGTCCGTAACCAGCATTGCGAAATCGGAGGTTCCGGCGGATACGTTGCCGGTTCCCAGCCGGACAGCATTGGTAGCCGTCATACCGGTTCCCGCGTCTCCCTCACAGGGCGCCAACGGGATTCCCGGCTGCAAATCTCCGGAAGGATCCAGCAGTGCGGCCCCCTCCGGAGTCAAAACTCCCGCTGGGGTTCCCGCAGGAACCGGTTGGGGAAGTATTTGCTCCAATGTCCAGGAATAGCCCATTTCCGCCGCCAGCGAATCAAATTTATGGACCATCTCTTTGTCGTAGGCGCAGCTGCCCCGGCCAATGGGGAACATGCCGGAGGCCTCGCCCACGCCCATGCACTTCTCTCCCGTCAGCTTCCAGTGCAGGAAACCCGCCAGCGTCGTAAGAAACGAAATCTCCTTTACATGGGGTTCCCCGTTCAGCATGGCCTGATACAGGTGGGCAATACTCCAGCGCTGGGGAATGTTGAAGCCAAACAGGGCAGTCAGCTCTTCCGCAGCCTGTTCCGTCATGGTATTTCGCCAGGTCCGGAACTGCGCCAGCTGGTTTCCCTGTGCGTCAAAGGGCAGATAGCCGTGCATCATACCGGAAACGCCAATGGCCCCCACCTGCCGGATGGTCTGGCCGAAGCGCTGCTGAACCTGCCGCTTCAAGTCCGCGTAACAGGCCCGGAGTCCCTGATAGACCTGGTCCATGGCATAGGTCCAGACCCCATCGACCAGCTGGTTTTCCCAGGCAAAGCTGCCGGAAGCCAGCGGCCGGAAATTTCTGTCCACCAGCACTGCCTTGATTCTGGTCGAACCCAGTTCAATACCGAGGACCGTATCCTTCAGCTCCATATGTTTCCCCTTTCAGCGCAGCTTCCAGGCGATGTCCTGCAGCATCAGCTGCTGTTCCAGCTTCTCCTGGGTGGTGTCCTTGTCGATATGGACATACTCGATACCCATAATCGCGGCCCAATCCCGCATCTGCTCGGCAGTCACGTCATAGCTCAGAACCGTATGGTGGGCACCGCCTGCGGTGATCCAGCATTCCACACCCGTAAGCAGATCCGGCATGGCCCGCCACATGACCCGGGCCACGGGCAGATTCGGCATGTCCATAATCGGCTCCACCGCCTCAATATCCTGAACGATCAGCCGGAACCGGCCACCCATATCGATCAGACTCGCCACAATGCCCTTCCCCGCCTTGCCGTTGAATACCAGCCGGGCAGGATCCTTTCGGTTCATGCCAATGCCCAGAGGATGTGTTTCGATCCGGGGCCTTCCCTGGGCCACGCTGGGGCAGACCTCCAGCATATGCGCGCCCAGCGAATACTCTCTGCCCGGCTCCAGATGATAGGTGTAGTCCTCCATAAAAGCGGAAGCGCCGTTTTCGTCTTTGCCCATGGCTTTCATGACCGCCAGCAGCGCCGCCACTTTCCAATCGCCCTCGCCGCCGAAACCGTAGCCCTGCGCCATCAGATCCTGAGCCGCCAGACCTGGCAGCTGCTCCAGGCCGTACAGATCCTGGAAGGTATCCGCAAAGGCCCGGCAGCCCTCACGGTCCAGCATCCGCTTGATGGCGATTTCCTCCCGGGCCTGATAGGCAACGGCCTCCCTGTTTTCCGTGGCAAGATCGTATTTTTCCAGATACGCCGCCATTTGGGCATTGACCTCATCTTCCGTAACCGTGGCCATTTCCGCCGCCAGATCACCTACCGCCCAGGTATTGACCTGCCAGCCGAATTTCAGCTGGGCCTCGATTTTATCGCCCTCGGTCACGGCAACATCTCGCATATTGTCTCCAAAACGCATGACCTTCATGTTCCTGGACACGGCAACGCCAATCGCCATTCGCATCCAGCGGCCCAACCGCTCCGCCGCGGCAGGGTTTTGCCAATAGCCCGCGATGATTTTCCGCGGCAGGCGCAGCCTTGCCCCCGCGAAACCATGCTCCCGGTCTCCATGCGCCGCCTGGTTCAGGTTCATGAAATCCATATCGATCTCGTCATTGGGGATATCCCGGTTATATTGCGTCACAAAATGGCAGTAGGGCTTCCGCAAAACCTCCAGACCGCTGAGCCACATCTTGCTGGGTGAAAAAGTGTGGCACCAGGTAACCAGGCCGCAGCATTTTTCCTGATAATTGGCCTCCCGCACAACCGCGGAAATCTCTTCAGCGGATTTGGCGGTTCCCTTGTATACCAGAGGATATGGCAGTCTTTCCGTCAGATAAGCCGCCATCTCCCTTGCCCGGGCGTCCACCGTTTCCAGCACTTCCGGCCCATAAAGGGTCTGGCTGCCAACGATAAACCAGAATTCGTGGTTTTTCATTTTTGCTTTCTCCTTTGCATTTGACAGAGCAAAGAAGCCTCCCAGTCTCTTTGCTCCTTAGTTGGTTACCTGATCAGACCGCAAAAGCATTCGTACAAATCAGGATCATCGCAGCCATAAATGCCGCCACAAACCAGCCGACATAAACGTTCTTCGTCTTTCTGTACAACGCCGTATTAACAAGGGACACAATCGTAAATGTGGGTACCAGGACCGTCGTCTTCATGCTGTATACCAGAGAATTTGGGTGTCCATTGGAGAAGGGAGCATAGGCAAAGAAGAACGGAGGCCGGAATGTCGTGCGCAGGCCGATGTAATAGATCAGCATGATCACCGTATAACCGCCTGCCCCGATTAGCCAGCCCAGCAGATACTGCTTGGCGGTACTTCCCTTGTTTCCCTTCTCGCCAATAGAAGCAAAGGCTGTGCTCACAGTGTTCATGATTCCAAATGCCACCAGGAAGAAGACGCCATAGGGAATGAAGTACGCAAACCGTTTCAGCGTAATGGGCATGATACCAAACTGCCAGAAACGGAAGTCAATCTTAAACAGGCCGTAGCAGAGGTTTACGATAAAGTAGATAGTGGCAATCACCGTCACGGCAAACAGGAACGCCTTGAGGATCCCGGAAGCACGAACCTTGCCGTCATCTTCGGCAAAGCCATAGGCCGCAAGGCAGCTGCCTTCCTTTTTACCCCAAACAAAATGCCATACCAGGAACACAACCAGCATGATCAACGCATTGATAACCGCCAGCCACATCAGATTGTTTGCCCAGTTCATCGGAAGGAGCTTCGTAGCCTTCTTTGTTGCCAGCCACAGACCCACCTTATGCAGGGTCAGCGCGGGTACAGCAATACAGATCAACGTACCAATCAAGCGCGGAACACTGCTTCCACCAGCAATTGCCTTTCCTCCGGAATGCTTCAGGGCCGCAAATACCGGGCTGTCCAGCAGAACAAACGCAAAGCTGATCATAAAAGCAACAAGTGCCGCAATCGCCAGAACGCTGAACGCCTCCTTGTACATCCACACCTGATTATCGGAAGAAATTCCGGAATCTGTGGGCATGGCCATTTCAAAAAAGCTGGCCATGGCACCGACAGAACCTTTGCAGATGATATTGCCGATGTGGGTGGCCTTAGGGGTGTAAATCACTCTTGCTGTGCCTTCGTCAAAACTGCCGTACACCTGCTCCGGCACAATTCGCGCGTCGGTTCCGAAAAAGTTCTTCAGAGAGGCGTCGTCCAACAACTTGCTGGTTTCCTCGCCTGTGGCAAAATACACCATTTCATCACACTGCGCGTTAATGTAACCCACGTTGAACCGGAATTCGGAAGAATCCGTTGCCTTCATCTTGTCTACAAAAGACCCGGACCCCCAGGGCATGATAGCTTTCACGCTATCCGCATATTCCAGCGCCGCATTGGCGATGTAGGTTCCGCCCATGGAATGTCCCGTTAGGCCAATGTTTTCCTTGTCGACAAACTTATACGACAGCAGCTGCTCGATGCCAAGGGATGCGCCGCCGTCCATTTTCAGCGCCGAGGTGCTTTCCTGCCCAACACCGGCGTTTACAGCCGCTTTTCCGTCAATATAGTCAGACGCACCGCTGCCGTAAGCGTCCACAGACAGTACCACATAGCCGCGTCGTGCCAATTCCAGGCTGTAGTTGCTTACCGTTTGCAGGTAATCGCTGCCGCCATGCATATTCAGGATAGCGGGGAGAGGATTCGCAGAAGACGCATTTTCAGGAATGAACAACTGTGCGTGGATCATGCCTCCCTCAGAATTGGGATAATAGACATCCGAAATATGGACGCGACCCCAATCATTATTAAAGCCAGCGGCAACAAACATAAACACAAATACCAGGATCAGTGAGATAACCGCAGTGGTTTTTGTTTTTCTTGACATAAGACATTGTATCCTTTCCAAGTGCTACTTTTTAGTTTGTGGATAATCTTCGCATGCTCTTTCAAATCTCCCACTTTCCCTGATCCCCCCGCTTATACAAAGCAGGGGGATCAGATTTGGTTATGCGAGGATTTTTACAGGCCGAACATGCTGAGCTCGACGCTCTCAACCATATACTGGCCGGTACCGACCTGCATCATGATAAACAGGAAGGCGTTCAGCAGAGCGCCGGCCCAGATATTGCCTGTACGCTTATAGGTGTAGCGCGCAATGATGGGGCCAACTTCCAGAGGAACCAGCATCGCCCAGATAACCGTGCAGATGGAGTTGGCATCAGGCGTTGCCAGCATGCCCGTGGAGAACAGGGCGCCGTATTCCTTAAACAGGAAAATAACGATGGCCAGAATATTGCCTACACACACAATGGCTGTGGATGCCCACTCAGGCAGATCCTTGAAACGGGTATTCGCATTCAGGATTGCGTTGACAATATAGAACGGCGCGCACAGGAGCATATAGCGGAACATAACAAACAGCTTTACCGGCCGGAAGGTCGTAAAGTCAACCGTTGCGATGACAAAGTCCACATTCAGCGCCGCGTCAATGATCCACAGTACAAAGTGCATCAGCATGAACACGCTGAATGCGAGCAGTGCCGTCAGCGCCAGATCGCCCATGCCGATCTTAGCGGGAAGCAATGGATTCTGCCATGTATACTCCGCATTTTTGCGGTTCAGCAGCACCTTCACCCGGGATACAATGTAGATGCCCGCAATGGAGACCAGAGCAATGATCCAGGACCAATAGCCCTGTGCGCTGGAAGTATGGCCCGCGTTGGGGAAAAACTTGCTGGTGGGAATCAATTTGGGGCCCATGGTATTGCAGGGCACCAGAGTCAGATAGGAAACCGCCGTGAGTGCCAGGAACATGACGATCAGCGGCACGGATTCTCTGGGATTTCGGAACGAGGGAAGCTTTTCTCTGTCCTGAATGAACAGACTTTCTTCGCTCCCTTTCAGTTTTGCAAACAGCGGATCCAGAAGCAAAATGTTGAAAAGTGCCAGCCCCAAAGCAAACCAGCCGATCAATCCGATCACTTCAGCAGCAATGAACAGGGGCCATACCTGTTTGGAGGAAGGAATATACTTGGCGCCGGAGGGCGTGCCGAAAGCGCCATAGAAGAAATTGATATTGGTTCCAATCGCGGTGGTGGAGAAGAGTGCCGCGGGATGCGTATTTGCGGGATTGTACATCACACGCCCGCCAACGCCCGGGAATTTCGTTCCCTCTGCCAGTTCAAGGGCACCGTCCGCGTCAAACCATACGCCCAAAGGAACTTCCGTACCGTCGAAGGCCGGGTATACCGCCTGGATCCAGCCTATGGCAAACGGTGTGGAGGCAAGATTATACGAGCCAAAGTAAATCGTGTCCATCTCATCATACTTGCCGGCGCTGAAACCATAGGTCATACCCTCGGCAGCTTCAGGCTGAAGTTCGAAGGCCGCCAGAGAACCCTGTGCAATCAGAATGGCATTGATTCTGGGATTTTCGGTCTCCAGGTTGATAACATTAACCGCTGCCGCAGAACCCTGATCGCCCCAGCTGTGGCCAGTAACGGCGACCTGATTCTCGTCAACGCAGGGCAGGCTCATGGCCAACTCAACCATAGCTTCCATGCCCATGGTATTGTGGGTCAGTCCGTCCACAGCTTTATCGGTTTTGCCATGGCCCATGGCGTCAAAAGCGATGACCACATAGCCGCGGCGGGCCAATTCAATAAACACAGGCGCCGTGGTATCCTTATTGGACAGACCGCCGTGCATGATGACAACAGCGGGAGCCGGATTCTCTGCCGTTGCGTTCTTGGGAATCAGCACTTTGTAGGTCATCTTCGCCGTAGCACTGTCCGTGAAGCTCACAGAAATATTTTTTCCGGAAGCGGCACTGTTTTCCTGGATTTTTTCAGCAATCTGTTTCAGGGTCTGGTTGTTGTAGTTTTGAACCGATACCGCTCCGAAGCCGGATTGGATCAGGCTTGCCAATGTGCTGCCCAACAGGCAGACAGCCAGAGCTATTGCCAGAAAGATCAGGGATTTTTTCTTGATGGTTGTCATGTTTCTCTCTCCTTTTGTATGCCGTATTTTAGGGAACCTCTGAATAAATCCTCCGCGGTTGGACAGCGGATCTTCTTTGCTATCCGTGCGGGCTCAAAAGTGGGAAATACGTACGCATTCCACCACTTTTGAACCCTTCGGCTAAAGAAAAATCGTTCGCTCCCAGCTCTTGCCGATTGAATCAGAGCTTCCTAAATCAAGGTGAGTTGTATTTCATTGGAAAACGGTATCATATGCTCCCAATGAGTTTTATTAACGACACAGGTTGTGTCCGGGCTGGTTCAACAAAGACTGTACAGCTTGCTGAATATTATCGAGCCCTTCATAAAATTATTGGAAAAGCAAAAAGTGAAATCAGTAAATGCCCCAGAATGCCTTAATCGGATCAGGGCCCCAGTAGATGAACTGGTGGGAAATATAGGAGGACAGACGCCAGCCGAGAATGATTGCCACAACCAGGGCGCCGGCCCAGACACTACCGGTCAGCTTATAGAACTTCCGATAAATATAATTCATAACAGGCGCCAGAACAATCACAGAAAGCAGGGTATGCACATTGAAGACAGCGCCATGGCCAGGCGTTGAGAAGGTCAGGATCAAAGCAATCAGCACAACCAGTTCCGCGCCGAAGGACGTCACAATGACATTGATCAGCGTATCCACAGAATCGCTGACATTTTTCAGCGACCACAGATTGTTGAGTACGCTGATGATCAGGCAGAAGGGGAGCAGGATCAGCGTATACTTCACCATTCTCATGAAGCCATAGGCATGCATCATTTCAAAGGAGTTGTCAGCGGACATAAAACGCGCGCTGAATGCCCCTTTAATGAACGCGGCAAAGACATAGAATACAGTGAACAGAATCACACCGATCAGGACTGTCTTGCCAACATTCTTCCAGCCGTAGGCCAGATGCACATCCTTGACTCCAGCGACGCTTCCGCCCTTCTTTCCTCTGGTAACCAGCTTCAAAAGCAGGAACAGGATCAATCCCGCCGCAGCAGTGCAGATGATCATGACGAATGTACGCACCTGGCCGGGCTCCCACGGCAGCCACTTGGTTGCCGTGGCATTGGAGAGCTTAAACGACAAATCCGCGTCAGAACTCATATACACGCCAAAGAACGCGGAAATGAAGGAGAACAGCGCCGCGAGATAGAAGCTGGTGTCTTTTGTCGTGATTCTCGCCTCATAAACGGGGAGCGCGCAGGAGGCAAAGAACTTCGTCTGCAGCAGGACCGCCATAAGCGCTACCAGCAGGCCAATGGCAGACAGGAAGGACAGCGTCGTAAACGCCAGGTTCCAGTAGCTTGCCCCGCAGCTTCGGGTATCAATTGGCTTTGCGCCCGGGTCACCGATGTCGCCGTTGTTGTAGCCCATCGTTTGCGTAAAGAACTCGACCGTTTCGCTGACGCCTGCGTCATCCCAAAGGATACCGTTATGGAAGGTATTGGGGCTGTACATAAGCCGGGCAGTCCCATTCTTAACTGCTTCCGCCAGTTCCGGAGAGTTTGTGATGTTTGTCTCAAAAACCTGTCCCAGGTAGGTGGATGTAGCCTCCGGATCCATGGTATAATCCGGCATGGCATACCAGCCGTTTCTCTGCACAGCCTCGGTGCCGGTATGGAAATTGGCTTTGTATTTATCAGTCTCACCTACAGTGAGATAACCGCCGTCTTCATGGACACCAACACCGATCACAAGGTTCAGCTGGGGATCTCTGACAACTTCATGCCCCGCCACAGTCACTGTCTTCCCACAGCCGGAAGAGGGAGACACCCGTGCGCTATGGACATATGTATTACAAATCTCCTGCTGCTCCACCTTCATATATTGATATACCGCCAGCTGCTCCTCAGACAGGACAGTTTGCGCAATTTCATCCGCATTCTGCGTCAGCTGCTCTTCCGTAATTTCAACGCCGAAAGTATCATGAAGGATATTCAGCATGCGGTCATTCAGGGTCAGGTAGCTCTCATCAAGAGAGATGGAAGTTCCGCAGCCAAGCACACCCGCGGAATGCGCCCAAAGACCAATCCTGGACGGATCCACATAGGATATATTTCTGGCGTATTTCAGAGCATCGTACATTCCCTGGGCGCCGCCCCGGAAGTAGTTTTCCTCTCTGGTTCCATCATCGGTCACGGCAGGCTGTTCGGAAAGGCCGCAGCTGTACATGCTGACATTCAGCACAACAAAACCTCTGCGCGCAAATTCCCATGCCACCATGCTTGTAGCGGAAAGGCTCTCAGAGCCGCCGTGAAACAGGATAACGCAGGGAATGCTGGAATCACTGCTGATATTCCTTGGCTCATACTGCTCGATGGAAAGGCTGGCGCCCTGCACGTCCAGGGTTACTGTCTTGCAATTGAATTTGTAACCGCCCGTGATGACAGCATTGCCGCAGGCACTGAATAGAATAATCAGTGCGGCAAACAAGGCCAGCAGTCTCCAGCGACCTTCCGAAGTTGAAAGTGTCAATTTCTTCATAAAAACTCTCTCCTTTTTATCCTCTGTTTGCGTCCTCAACGCTTTCGGACAGCACCTCGCCAGTCTGTGCATCCACAATTACGATCTGGTTCTCATACGGCTGGTAAATCGTAACTTTGTATGCGTCTTTTCCCGCGACAGCCGTGCGTTCAGTGTCGATCCGCGTTGTCGTTATTCTGCTCAGTCCCAGTTTCTCCAAAGCAATATCCGCGGCTTTGTCCTTACTGATCTTTCCGCACGCCGCTAAGGAAAGCAATATCATCAAAACCAGAATCAGGCAGAATACTCTCCTCCCCATTCAGAACTCCCTCCCTTCTGAATGAATCTCTCTTGCGGAGGCCTGCGCAATTTCTTTCTCGCACACGCGTGCAGATAAGAATACAATTTCAAAATATTTGTATTCTTATCTGGTCTTCCGCTTGCCTTTAACACTCTTCAATATACAGGTATTCTCGGAAAAGTCAATAGTAGCCTATATAATTTGTTGATTTATATATATAAATTGTTTGTTATTTGTTCAATGTGCAAAGAAAATTTGTCTGTTTTACGTATACAATTTCTATTGATTTTTCTATATTCCTATAGTATGATATTATCAAAACAAGAAACAGGAGACGAGCATAATGAAGCAGCCTGCAAAGCAAAACGCAATTGTCAAACAGGTACTGGCGGAAATTAATGGGATGAAATATCCGGATGGAAAATTACCTACAGAAGCAGAGCTTTGTCAGCAGTTCCAGGCAAGCCGCCAAACAGTCCGGAAAGCCCTGGCCCAGTTGGAATTGCAGGAGATTATTGTCCGCCGACAGGGCAGCGGCACCTACGTAAACCAAAGAATCCGGACGCAGCCCAAAACCGGTCAAATTGCCGTCATCTGTACATATATAAGCGAATATATTTTCCCGTCCATTCTCCGTGGAATCGAAGGCGTTACAACCGGGCAGGGATATCGGCTCCTTATCAACTCAACCAACAACAGTGTTGCCTCTGAGCGTCTGATTCTCTCCGGTCTGCTGGAAAACCCTGTCGATGGAATCATCGTGGAAGGGACAAAAACTGCCCTGCCAAACCCGAACCGAGAGTTTTATCACCGTCTGGCAGGGCGGGGTATTCCCATTGTTTTCATCAACAGCTATTATCCTGATGTCACAGGAGATAATGTGATCCACATTGTAACAGATGACTATGCTGGTGGTTATCGGGCTGCCGCGGAAATGATCCGTGCCGGGCACCGGCATATCTGCGGCATCTTCAAGAGTGACGATATGCAGGGCCTTCTGCGGTATTCCGGATATATGGACGCGCTGGTTCAACTGGGTGGGGAGGTACGGGACAATAACGTTATCTGGTTCTCCACAGAAACCAAGTCTCTTCTCCTGCAAAAAATCGAGACTTTTCTTGCGGATATCGACAAAGACTGCACCGGCGTTGTCTGCTACAACGATCAGATTGCCGCCCCAGTGATACGTTTTCTGGAGTCCGCAAAAGCCTATCCGGTCACAATAGTGTCCAGTTTTGACCAGTGTCTGCAGCTTGTAAGCGACAGTATCATTGTCAGCTCCTATTCCCATCCCAAGGAAAAAATGGGTGAAGAGGCAGCAAGGAAACTATTCAATCTGATTGCCGGGGAACCGGAAAAGTCCCTTGTTTTTACCTGGTGCGAACCGGAATGACCTCAAACACACCGCAAAGCCCGCCACATAAAACGTCTCCGCGGAAAGCATCTTGATTCTGCTTCCGCGGAGATTCATTCTGTTTATCCCAGACTCAGGAAATCCTCCGGGTTCATGGGCATATCCTGATAGGTGACGGAGAAGTGGACATGGGGGCCAAGGGCGGTTTCTGCCAGGGCGGTTGTCCCGACTTCGCCGATCTGCTCTCCCAGCTCCACCGTCTCCCCCACTGTCAGCTCCGGCATCTGGGCAAGGCCCGAATAGGTGGTCTCATAGCCGCCGCTGTGGCGCAGCACCAGGGTGCAGCCCATGAGATCATCCTCCTTCACCGCCGTCACGGTCCCGTCGGCTGCCGCCAGGACGGGGGTTCCCGCCTCTGCGCCGTAGTCCACGCCATTGTGCACCCGCCAGTCCCGGGTGGTCTCATTGTAGCTCAGCGCGTCCATGGAGTAGACGGCGGCCTCGCTGCCCTGAACCGGCAGGCCGGTTTTCAATGGCTTCGAGGGAACCGTCGCCTGGGTCTGGGGCGGCTGGGTTTCCGCCCGGCTGGGGGCGGTTCCCTTCGTTACCGGCTGCTCCGTGGCCGCCGCAGTGGTTTCACTGGCCCGGAGTGCTACCTCCTGGGTTTCCAGCAGGGAGACCTGCTCCACCTTCTTCTGATTGTTCCGGTACACATAGCCCGTGATCCCGATAGCTGCCGCACACAGGACCAGGGCTATGTAGTAGCCCTTTCCTCCGATTCCGAAGGTTTTGTTATTGCGCATTTTTCAGCACCTCCGAGGCTGAGTATAGCCAGGTTTACCCGTGTTTAATCAGGGGAGCTGAAAAATCCTTAACCTTCCCCATCGGGGAAGGTTGGGAGAAAAAGCTTCCCCTCCGGGCGGTGCGTCGCGCAGCGAATTGAATCCAAGTATAGCTGCCGGTGGCAGCTATACCATAAAAAGTGGAGCTGGCAGGGCGCAGCCCTGACTGAGGAGGGGCGTAATGAGCGGGAGCAGTGGGAAAAAACGCAACATACGAACCGCTCACTCCCGCAACGCCCCTCTTCCACCGCTGCGGCGGTCCCCCTTCCCCGCTGGGGAAGGTTAGGAGAAATTGATACCTAAACTTTACGTTTTCCCATGAAAATTTTATTGACAACCGGGAAAAATGCGATATAGTTATACTTGTCTTTTTCGACAAAAAATAAGAAAAGAAACGGGGGAGGATAATGTCCAAGGAACTCATCAGGCTCCGGGATCTTACCATGGAGTTCGACGGGGAACGCATTCTCGACGGCATCAATCTTTACATCAACGATCACGAATTTTTAACCCTGCTAGGCCCCTCCGGCTGCGGCAAAACCACCACACTGCGGATCATCGGCGGCTTTCTAACGCCCACATCCGGCACGGTGACATTTGATGGGAAAACGATCAATGATGTACCGCCCTATAAGCGGCAGATCAATACGGTATTTCAGCGATATGCGTTGTTCCCGCACTTAGACGTTTATGATAACGTGGCATTCGGTCTTAAAATCAACAAGGTTCCCAAAGCGGAAATAGACCAGCGAGTGCGGGAAATGCTGGAAATCGTCAGTCTCAAGGGTTATGAAAACCGGCGAATCGACGCCCTGTCCGGCGGCCAGCAGCAGCGTGTGGCCATTGCCCGCGCCCTGGTGAACCGCCCCAAGGTACTGCTTCTGGACGAGCCTCTGGGTGCTTTGGACCTGCGGCTGCGCAAGGACATGCAGAATGAACTGAAGCGCATCCAGCAGGCCATGGGCATTACCTTTATTTACGTGACCCACGACCAGGAAGAGGCGCTGTCCATGTCCGACACCATTGTTGTCATGGACAAGGGCCGCATCCAGCAGATCGGCAGGCCCGAGGATATCTACAACGAGCCCAAGAATGCCTTTGTGGCAGACTTCATCGGCGAAAGCAATATCCTCGACGGCGTGATGCTGGAGGACTACCGGGTGCAGTTCTTTGGCCGGACCTTTGTGTGCGTAGACAAGGGCTTTGAGAAGAACGAGCCCGTGGACGTGGTCATCCGCCCCGAGGATATTGATATTGTGCAGGCTTCCGAGGGCCATCTGGTGGGAACCGTCACCGGCATCACCTTCAAGGGCCTGAACTATGACATCATTGTGGAGTTCAAGGGCTTCAAGTGGCTGATCCAGACCACGGATTACCACGCCGTCGGCTCCACCATCGGCATTCGGTTGAACCCGGAGGATATTCACATCATGCATAAGAGTGAATACTCCGGCCTGTTTGGCGACTACAGCTCCTACTCCGCCGAGTATGACGAGCTGACGGAGGATGCCGGGAATGAAGAAGACTAAATCTCTGCTGCTGAGCACCCCATACCTCGTCTGGATGGTGGTGTTTACTCTGATTCCCCTGGGCGTGGTTGCCTACTACGCCCTGACAGACCCCGCCACCGGGGCCTTCTCCCTGGGCAATGTGGAGAGCCTGGGCATGTATCTGCCCGTTCTGTGGAAATCCATCGGATATTCCCTGGTGTCCGCCTTTATCTGCCTGCTGCTGGGCTATCCCGTGGCCTACTATATCGCCCACAGAAGCCCCACGGCCCAGAAGTTCCTGTATATGCTGGTGATGCTGCCCATGTGCATGAGCTTTCTGCTGCGCACCCTGGCCTGGGTGGGCCTGCTGCAGGATACAGGCATTATCAACACCCTGCTTTCCAAGCTGGGCCTGCCCCGGCTGACCCTGATCCGCACCCCCGGTGCGGTGGTTCTCGGCATGGTGTATAACTATCTGCCCTATATGATCCTGCCCCTGTACGCCACGATTCTGAAAATCGACAAGCGGCTCATTGAGGCGGCAGAGGACCTGGGCTGCACCCCTGCCCAGACCTTCGGCAAGGTGGTTCTGCCCCTGAGTATGCCGGGCATTCTCTCCGGCATGACCATGGTGTTCGTGCCCGCTGTGTCCACCTTCTACATTTCCCAGAAGCTGGGCGGCACCGACACGGTGCTCATCGGCGACGTCATCGAGCGGCAGTTCAAGCAGGGCAACAACCCCAACCTGGGCGCGGCCCTGAGCCTGGTGCTGATGGTGCTGGTGTTCGTATGCACCGGCATTATGAACCGCTTCGGCGGTGACGAGGCGGAAGGAGGCGTGGTGGTATGAAACGAGCCAACAGGATCATGACCGTCCTGATCTTCATCTTCCTGTATATCCCCATGGCTGTGCTGATCGTGGCCTCCTTCAACACCGGCAAGGACATTACGGAATTCCAGGGCTTCACCCTGCGGCAGTATGAGCGGCTTTTCCAGGACCGGAGCCTGTTAAAGCTGCTGGGCAACTCCCTGCTGGTGTCCATCCTCGCCAGCCTCATCGCCACAATTTTCGGTACGATTTCCGCCGTGGGCATTCACAACCTGAACCCCAAAATGCGCAAGGCGGCCATGGCCCTGACGGATATCCCCATGACCAACCCGGATATTGTTACCGGTGTGTCCCTGAGCCTGCTGTTCGTCTTTGTAGGCACGAAGATGCTGGGCCAGCGAAACAGCCTGACCTTCTGGACGCTGCTCATTGCCCATGTGACCTTCAATCTGCCCTACGTGATTTTAAACGTCATGCCCAAGCTCAAGCAGATGGACACCTCTCTGACGGACGCGGCCATGGACCTGGGCTGCACCCCCTGGCAGGCCTTCTTCCGGGTGACCCTCCACGAGATCATGCCCGGCGTGGTGTCCGGTGCCATCATGGCCTTTACCATGAGCCTGGATGACTTTGTCATCAGCTATTTCGTCACCGGTCTGGATTTTGTAACACTGCCTGTGGAAATCTATTCCTACACGAAAAAGCCCATTCAGCCCAAGATCTACGCCATGTTCACATTGCTGTTCCTGCTGATCTTCGTGCTGATGACCGCCATGAACCTCATGCAGCTCTTTGCAGACCGCAAAAAAATCGCCGACCGGAAGGGGCATTAAAGGGCTGCTGCCTGGAAATACGGTTTATTTGGGACCGAAAAGCGAGCATATCCGGAGTCCGCAGGACTTAATTGACAATTGACAATTGACAGTTGACAATTAAGGAATTTCCTTCGGAAATAAAAATTTTCAAATTGTCCCGTGAGGGACACAATAATTGTCAATTGTTCATTGTCAATTGTCAATTCATTTTCCCCGCAAACCCATTCTAATGATTATGCTTTCATCTAAGGAGAGAAAAAAATGAAAAAAGTAATTTCCGTCTTCCTTGTCCTTGCCACCCTGGTCTGCCTGTGCGCAGGCTGCGGGAAGAGCAGCGAAAAGACCACCATCTACGTCTACAACTGGGGCCAGTACATCGCCGAGGGCGATGACGACTCCATCGACGTCATCGCTGAGTTCGAGAAAAAGTATCCCAACATCAAGGTCCAGTACTCCACCTTCGATTCCAACGAGACCATGTATGCCAAGCTGAAAAACGGCGGCATCACCGTGGACGTGGTCATCCCCTCCGACTATATGATTGGCCGGATGCGCCAGGAGGGTATGCTTCAGGAGCTGAACTACGACAATATCCCCAACGCCAAGTTCATCGACGCCAGCTACCGCGGCATGGCCTTTGACCCCGAGGACAAGTATTCCGTGCCCTATACCTGGGGCACCACCGGCATCATCTACAACAGCAAGTACGTGGACGAGGCCGATGTCACCGGCTGGGAGCTGCTGTGGAATGAGAAGTACGCCGGGAAGATCCTGATGTTCGACAACTCCCGGGATGCCTTCGGCATTGCCGAGTATCTGCTGGGCTACTCCGTGAACTCCACCGACTCCGCCGAACTCCAGGCCTGCGCCGACAAGCTGGCCGAGCAGAAGCCTGTTGTGCAGCAGTACGTCATGGATCAGATTTTTGATGCCATGGAAAACGAGGAGGCCTGGATCGCCCCCTACTATGCCGGCGACTACCTGACCATGGTGGAGGAGAACCCGGACCTCCGGTTCTTCCGCCCCGAGGACCAGGGCTACAACATCTTTGTAGACGGCATCTGCATCCCCACCTGCGCCAAGGAAAAGGAAGCTGCCGAGACCTTCATCAACTTCCTGATCGACCCCGAGATCTGCGCCAAGAACCTGGATTTCCTGGGCTACTCCGTGCCGGAAACCGAGGCCAAGCAGTACCTGGATGCCGAATTGGTTGCCAATGAAGTGGCCTATCCCAGTGAGGAGCAGCTGCGCAACGCCACCTCCTTCGACTTCCTGCCCGAGGAAACCTCCCGGGAGATGGAGAGCCTGTTCATGACCGTGCGGAACGGCTAAGGTACTTTCCAAACAGAACACAAGGCCCCGACGGTGCACGCCATCGGGGCCTTGACTTTTTCTTGCTGCCGGTCTATAATGAGTGTACAAGGAGATGCCCGCTGCAAACAGGCACCTCCCCGTGGTGGAAACCCGACGGTTGCCACACTACATATGGCTTACAGCACCGAGAGATTAACCCTCAGCACATGAGCCGTCTGCTAGTGACAGACGGCTCACTTCTTTTTATCGTGCAGATACAGCACGAGAGACACAATGCTGGCAATGGAACCCAAGGCCCCAAGGACAGGACAGCCATTTTACGGCTGCCCTCAGCTTGTCAAAAAAGCCTCGCAGAGTTTGGCGGCGTAAGCCGACAAATAAAATCAAATCATTTTCTGTCGGGGCGTGTACCTGACAGAAAATACATCTCAGGCTGCAAGTGTGCGAGTTGTTCGCCATAGGCGAACAAGGAGTGCGCGCGGCAGACTGCAAAAACTTGTCGGAAAAGCCCGTAAGGGGTTTTTCGACAGTCTGAGGGCAGCCATTTTACGGCTGCCCTGTCTATATTTTAGTTCAGATTCAGCTTTCTGGTGGTCAGAAAGTACATGATAAAGTATCCGCCAACGATGGTCACGGCGGACAGGACATTCATGGTCCCCATGACGCTGAGGGTTTTGTTCAGCGCGCCGTTGCCGACCAGAACTGTTACCTCGATGATCGTCCACACAAGGCTGATGCCGTAATAGACCAGAATTGCCATGAGAATGGGATGCTTCTTTGCGGCCATGCCGCCGATGGTCACGGCCAGCATCAGCATAATCAGCTGGCTCAGGGCTGTCAGGAACGCCGCCAGCGCCACCTCAGCCACCACGCCGCCGTAGGGCACAAATTCCAGCCACAGCTTCTCCAGCTCCTCCCAGAGCCGGGGCCAGAAGTCCGCCGGGGCCTCGTTCCAGGGAATGCCCAAAGCGCTGATCCCCAGTCCCAGCACACAGGCCACGGCCGTTGCCAGAAGCACCGCCAGGATTTCCAGAATGCTGGCCAGAATGGAGGACAGCATCAGCTGGTGGCCGTTTACCGGCAGGGTAAAGGTCAGGTAGCCCTCCTCGGTAAAACGGCTTCTGTAAAACCGCCAAAGGGCGTAGAAAATGCTGGCCGCCCAGGCCACGTTGATAACCATAATGGCCGCCACACACAGAAGCGCCACAACAATCTCCACAGTTCCATGTACGTTCCAGCTGCGGGTCTCCGCCATGAACAGCCCGCAGCCAACAAACCCCAACACCAGAGCGGCAATCAGCACCGCCAGGCACAGAATTCCAACAACCCGGCGGCTGGCCCGCCACTCCGCTTTGATCAGTTTTCCAAACATCTGAATACCTCCCGGAACAGTTCATCCAAAGACTTGCCTGTCTCCTCCCGGGTCTCGTCGGTATTGCCCTGACGAACGATCCGGCCCTGAGACAGGAACACAAATTCATCCAGCACCCGCTCCACATCCGCGATCAGGTGGGTGGAGATGAGCACCGTGGCGCTGGGGTCATAGTTGGTGATAATGGTGCTGAGAATGTAGTCCCGGGCCGCCGGGTCTACCCCGCCGATGGGCTCATCCAGCAGATAGAGCTTTGCCCGCCGGGACATGACCAACACCAGCTGGACCTTCTCCTGATTGCCCTTGGAGAGGGTCTTTAATTTTGCATTGGGGTCGATGTGCAGGACAGACAGCATTTCTTCTGCCCGGGTACGGTCAAAATCGGCGTAAAAATCCTGGAAGAAGTCCAGAATTTCGCAGATGCGCTGCTGCCTGTTCAGATAGGTCTTATCCGGCAGGTAGGAGACGACCGCCTTGGTTTCCGGGCCGATTTTCCCGCCGCAGACGGTGACCTCCCCGGCACTGGGGGTCAGCAGCCCCGCTGCGATTTTCAAAAAGGTGGTCTTGCCGCTGCCGTTGGGGCCGAGCAGGCCCACGATCTTTCCCTGGGGCAGCTCCAGCTCCAGGCCGTCCAGCGCCCGGGTGCCGCCGTAGTTCTTCACAAGGCCGGTGGCCTTTAATACTGCGTTTTCCATATTACTTCTCCTCTTCCTTCACATGAAGCATGATCTCCGCCGCCTGGGCAGGGGTAATGCCAAACACCTTGAATTTCTCCACGCACTCCCGCGCCAGGTCCTCCAGGGCCTGCTGCCGCATTGCCTCCAAAATCTTCTCCTCCTTTGTCACCGTTCGTCCGCTGGTGCCGCCGCCAATGAGCAGGCCTTCCCGCTCCAGCTCCGTCAGCGCCCGCTGCATGGTATTGGGATTCACCTGGGCCTGCATGGCCAGCTCCCGCACCGATGGCACCCGCCCCCCGGGGGGAAGCTCCCCCCGCAGGACCGCACCCCGGATATTCTCCATGATCTGCTGGTACACCGGCCTGTCGCCGGAAAATTTCCAATTCACATCTCGCGCCTCCTGTACTGCTGTATTAGTGTATTCATACAATAGCACAATAGTACAGGATTGTCAAGGGGGAATTCGGTAATTTTTATACCGGTGCCAAGCAGCCTTTCCCGCGACACCTTTTTGTCTGTCCTTGGGGCTTTGGGCTCTATTGCCAGTATCGTGTCTCTCGTACTGTACTTGTACGATAAAAAGAAGTGAGCCGTCTGCTGCAATCAGACGGCTCGCGGTTTGAGAACTAAGTTCTCAAGCAGACGACTGTATGTGTAGTGGCAACCGTCGGGTTTCCACCACGGGGAGGTGCCTGTTCCCAGCGGGCATCTCCTTGTTTTTATATTATAGACCGGCCCCGCCAAAATGTCAAGTGCACATGGTCAGTGACAGGGCACGGCTATTTTTACGGTAAAATACGTTATTTTCTCTTTTTCAGCATGGTCTCATGCATGATGACCATCAGGGCCAGTACGGCCAGCAGATAGAAGGGAAACAGGGCCATGGTGGTCTTCCCCGCGAGCCAGCCGAACAGCGGGGGCATGAGGCAGTTGCCGATGTAGGCACTGGCCATCTCCACGCCGATAACGGCCTGGGACTTGTCCGCGCCGAAGTGGGCCGGGGTGGAATGGATGACGCTGGGGTAGATGGGGGCACAGCCCAGGCCGATGAAAATCAGTCCCGCCAGAGCGGCGCGCTCCCCCACCGGCAGCAGCAGGGCTGCAAGGCCCAGGGCGATGATGCCCTGCCCCATGCGAATCATCTGGGTGTTCGTCCACTTGGCCGCCAGGATGCCGCAGACGGCTCTGCCCAGGGTAATGCCGATGTAGAAGAGGCTGGCAAATCCGGCGGCCGTCTCCGGGACCACCCCCTTGTGGAGCACCAGATAGCTGCTGGCCCACAGGCCGGTGGTCTGCTCCAGAGCGCAGTAGCAGAAGAATGCAATCAGGATTTCCTTTGCGCCGGGAAGCCCCAGAATTTTGCCAAGGCCCAGCACCTCGCCGCCTTTCTCCTCCTGGGCGCCCTCCCCTGCCCCGGTCTTCCACAGAGGCAGGCTCAGGAAAATCAGGCAGGTGAGCACCAGCTGAATCAGGCTGATGATCCGGTAGCCCATGGGCCACCCGGCGCCGCCGGACAGGGCAGCGCCCATGATATAGGGGCCAACGGAAGCCCCCACGCCCCACATGCAGTGGAGCCAGCTCATATGGCGGCTGGAGAAATGGAGGGCCACATAGTTATTGAGGGCCGCATCCACGCTTCCGGCGCCCAGGCCATAGGGCACCGCCCACAGGCACAGCATCCAGAACTGCCCGCTGATCGAAAATCCGAAAAGGGCCAGAGCGGTCATGGCCACGCTGATGGCCGTCACCCGCCCCGCCCCCAGGCGGCGGGTCAGCCGGTCGCTGAGCAGGCTGGAAATGACGGTACCGCCGGAAACAATGCAGAAAATAATGCCGGAATAGGAAACCGGCACCCCAAAGCCCTGGTACATAGACGGCCAGGCCGCCCCCAGCAGGGAATCCGGCAGGCCTAAGCTGATAAAGGCGGCGTAGATTACCGCCAGAAGCAAATGAATCATCCTGAATGCCTCCTGTGTGTTTGACACCATCCTATCACAAAGCTTTTCAAAAAGCTATCCCAATTGCAGGAATCTACAAGAATCGTTCAAAAGCCTCAATTTGACTGTCCTTGGGGCTTTGGGCTCTATTGCCAGTATCGTGTCTCTCGTGCTGTACTTGTACGATAAAAAGAAGTGAGCCGTCTGCCTCTAACAGACGACTCACGGCTTTGAGCGTGATGCGCTCATCCCTGGAAGTTTTTATGTAGTGGCAACCGTCGGGCTTCCACCACGGGGAGGTGCCTGTTACCAGCGGGCATCTCCTTGTTGTTTTTATTGTAGACCAGCCCGCAAAAATGTCAAGCGCATGGGGCTGGCTCTTTGGGCAATCCAATCAGATCTTCTTTTGCTTTTTGTTCCAGTAGATATAAAAGCCCACGTTCAGCACAATGCCCACTGCCGTGGAGACGGGGGCGGCCAGGCCGATTTTGGTCAGGCTGGCGTTGGGCTGGATGCTCATGTAGTAGGACAGGGGCAGCCGCACCAGCAACGTCTGGACAATGCCCTGAATCATCACCCACAGGGTCTGGTTGTTGCCGTTGAAATAGCCCACCATGCTGAACAGCACCGCCGTGACAATGGTCTCCGGGGCGAAGCCCTTGAGGTATTCAAAGCCCTTTTGAACCACCTCCGCATCCGGAGAGAAGACGGATGCAAGCAGGTCCCCTTTCAGCAGCACCAGGGCAAAGACCGCAACGCCGAAGACCAGCCCTAAGCCAATGCCGGTGAACATGGTCTTTTTTGCCCGCTTCCGGTTGCCTGCGCCCACATTCTGGGCCACAAAGGAGGCCATGGACTGCATCAGGGCGCTGGGAATCAGCATGGCAAAACTGACGATCTTGCTGGCCACGCCGTAGCCGGAGGAGGCCGTGAGCCCCAGGCGGTTCACAAAGGCGCACAGAGCCAGAAAGGACAGCTGGGTCAGAAACTCCTGCAATGCCAGGGGCAGGCCGATGCCCAGGAACTTGCCGCACTGGTCGTTCAGCCGGAAGTCCGTCCTGCGGATGGAGAAGGGCAGCTTCTTTTTCAGCAGGATGACCAGGGCGAACACAACGCTGACGGCCTGGGCCAATACCGTTGCAATGGCTGCACCGGCGGCGTCCATTTTGAAGACCGCCACCAGGAGCAGGTCTCCTGCAATGTTCACAATGCAGGCCACCAGCACGAACAGCAGCGGAGACCGGCTGTCCCCCAGGCCCCGGAAAATGGCGGAGAACAGGTTGTAGCTGACGATGAAGAAAATGCCGCAGCCGCAGATGCGGATATAGCTGGCAGTCAGCTGAATTGCCTCCTCCGGGGCCTGCATCAGCACGGCGATAGGCCGGGCAAAGCACACCAGCAGGACAAACAGCGCTGCCGACAGGATGGCAAACACCACCGCAGCACCGCCCAGGACCGCGCCGATCTTTCCTTCGTTCTTCTCCCCCAGATACCGGGCAATGAGCACCGTCACACCCATGGCCAGCTGGGTCACCACGAAGGTGACCAGGTTCAGCACCTGGCTGCCGGTGGAGACGGCGGACAGTCCGGCCGTGGAGCCGAACTGTCCCACAACCAGCAGGTCCACTGCGCCATAGGCCGCCTGTAAAATCAGGGCTCCCAGCACCGGGAGCATGAACAGAGACAGCTTTTTCAGAATGCTGCCCTGGGTAAAATCCGTTTTTTCAGTATTCAAGGGAAATTCTCCTTTCCGACATGGCTGTATAGAGCTTTTGGACGGTGCGAATCGTGCAGGCCACGTCTTCATCCGGGACATCCTCCAGCAGCGGGGCAAGCTGGGCAAAAACCTGGCCGTTGAAGGTCCCGGACAGGCGCTTGCCCGATTCGGTGACGGTGAGGTACGTAACACGTCCGTCATCCGGAGAGGTCTTCTTTTCCAGGTACCCACGCTGCTCCATCTCCTTGACGGTGCGGGTCACTCCGGGGCGGGGAATGTTCAGTGCATCGCTGATGTCGGACACCTTCACCCGGACACCCTGCCTCTCCAGGCGTTCGATGGTATCGAGATAGTGGATATAGGACGAGCTGACCCCCTTGGGCAGCTCCGGAAGCAGCTCCCGCGCCCGCTTGGCCTGATAGCAGGCATCCAGGAGCGCCTTGATATTTTCGACTGTCATTTGGTTTTCTCCTTATAGTTACCTTTGATAATTATCGTTGGTAATTATACAAGGGCATTCCAGATTTGTCAAGACGGAAAGATTCCCCTGAGGGGGGAAAGCTTCCCCTACAGGGGAGCCTTAGAACGCGCATATTTCCAACCACTCTCTCCCGCAAGACCCCTCATCCACCGCTGCGGCGGTCCCCCTTCCCCGTGGGGGAAGGTTAGGAAGCTCCCCATCGGGCGGTGCGTCGCGCAGCGAATTGAATCTAACATAGCTGCCGGTGGCAGCTATACCACAAAAAGTGGTGCTGGCAGGGCGAAGCCCTGACTGAGGAGGGGCGTTTTGAGCGGGAGCGGTAGGAAAAACGCAACATACCAACAGCTCTCTCCCGCAAGACCCCTCATCCACCGCTGCGGCGGTCCCCCTTCCCCGCAGGGGAAGGTTAGGAAGCTCCCCATCGGGCGGTGCGTCGCGCAGCGAATCTGATTTTCCATAACTGCCGGTGACGGCGATCCCGGTACCCGCTGCGGCCTCCTTCTGAGTAACTATTTTTCAACCATAGTATAGCACGTTTGTTCGATTTTGTCAAGTGGCGACCGGGGCGCAGGAGCTTCCCCTCCGGGGGAGCTGGCTCGCGTCAGCGAGACTGAGGAGGGGCGTAACGGGCGGGAGTGGTTGGTAGAAGGTGCAGTCAAGGCGCCCCTGAAAGGGGAGCCTTAGAACGCACATATTTCCAACCGGTCACTTCCGCAGCGCCCCTCATCCGTCTCGCCTGCGGCGAGCCACCTTCCCCGTAGGGGAAGGTTGGGACGGTCCTCCGGGGGCCGCCCCCGAAGGCGGCCCCCGGGGGTTCTATCTTCCAGCTTCTACAGAAGCATCTACCCCGTTAGGGGTATCTGCTTCTGCTTCTGTATCATTTGGTATCCGTTGGTACCAAATGATACCAAATGGTACCACTGGTATCCACTGGCTGCCGCCGGATGTCGCCGGTATCCGGCGGTATCTCTTCCCTGACGGGGAAAGGGCAGAAAAAAGCAGAGGCCCGGAAGCCTCTGCTTTTGGGAAGTATTTTCTTATGCCTTGGGCTTGCGGACGTAGCAGTACCACATGAGCAGGGCTACGGAGCAGCCGCCGACGATGTTGCCCAATGTTACGGGCAGCATATTGCCCAGGAAGTAGTGCCCCCAGGTCAGCGCCTCAAAGGCTGCGCCCTCGGCATAGAACTGCTTGCCGAACAGGCCCAGCATACAGTAGGTCATGTCCGCAATGGAGTGGTTGAAGCCGCAGGTGACGAAGAAACACACGGGAATCCAGGCACCGATGACCCGGCTGAACCCATCCTTTCCGGCCAGGCTCATGAGCACGCCCAGGGTCACCAGAATGTTGCACAGCACGCCCATGAAGAAGGCATTCTGGAAGGGCATGGTCATCTTGCCCTGGGCCACCTTCATGGAGGCGATGGCCAAGGCATTGGCGGTGTCGCCGTTGGCGGCGTTCAGCCAGCCGAAGCGGGCACAGACAAAGCTCAAAAGCATGGAGCCCAGGAAATTGCCGATGTAGACAAGAATCCAGTTCCGCAGCATTCCGGCAACGGTTGCCTTCTTATCCAGCACGGAAATGAGGATCAGGGTATTGCCGGTAAACAGCTCTGCGCCGGTGAGGATCACCGTGCCCAGGCCGAAGGCGAAGAGGATACCGGAGATCATCCGGACGGTGGAATTGCCCACCACGGTATAGGTGGCCATATTGGTCACCACAGAGGGAACACCAATGAGGAAGCCTGCCAGAATTCCCAGCAGCAGCATCTTGGCAGTGGGGAGCTTGGTCTTCCCCGCACCGGCTGCGGAATAGTTATTGGCGGCTTCCGCCATGGTAAAGAGGTTCATAGAAATCGTCCTTTCCGATTGAAATCAGGAACGCTTTTCTGCTGCCTCCACAACGTGCTTCATCAGGACGGAGGTGGTGACACTTCCAACACCGCCGGGGACAGGGGTAATGGCATCCACAATGGGCTCTACCTCGGAGAAACAGGCGTCGCCCGCAATGCCGCCCAGGCCGCCCTTGGCATTGGGCTTGTTGGCGTCCCAGTTGATGGAAACATCGATGACCACCTGGCCGGGCCGGACATAATCCTTGGTCAGGGAGTTCAGCACACCGGCGGCGGAGACGATGATGTCCGCATTCTTGCAGATTTCGGCAGTATTGACGGTCTTGGTATGGCAGACGGTGACGGTGGCATTCTTGCCCATGAGCATCATGGCTGCGGGCTTACCCACCACCAGGCTGCGGCCGATGACAACGGCATTCTTGCCCTTGCAGTCGATGCCGTAGTAGTCCAGGATCTCCATGCAGGCGGCGGGGGTGCAGGGGGCATAGCCCAGGTCCAGGCCCTCGAACACACCGGCATTGGACATATGGGTCATGCAGTCCACATCCTTCTTGGGATCAAGCCGGTTGCAGATCTCGTTCTGGTCCGCCTTCAGGTGTTTGGGCAGGGGCCGGAACATGAGCACGCCGTGGATGGAATCGTCGGCGTTGACCTGATCGATGACGGCCAGGACATCCTCCTTGGAAGCGTCCTCGGGCAGCTCGAACTTCTTAACCTCCACGCCCACCAGCTCGGCCCGCTTCACAGCGCCCTTTTCATAGCTCAGGTCGCTGGGGTTGGCGCCCACACGGATAATGCCCAGGGTGGGAACGGTGCCCTTCTCGCGCAGGGCGGCGGTACGGGTCTGCAGGGATGCATTCAGTGCATCGGTAACTTCTTTGCCAAGTAACAGTTTTGCCATAGGGAATTCCTCCTAAGTAAGATTCTTTATTGACCGAAGAGCGATTTGACGCTATTGAAGATTTCATCCGCCTTGGGGACATAGGCATTCAGAATACCGTTGGCCTTGTCGTTCATGGCCTGGGCGGTCTCCCGGTTTTTCAGGCTCTTGGTGTTGATGAACACATTCAGCGACGCAGCCTGGAGCGCTGCCTTGCAGCACACGGCGGCGCAGCCGGCATCGGACACAGCCAGACGGCTGCCCTTGGCGGCGAAAACGGCAACGCAATCCAGGGCCTGGCAGCACAGCTCCATGATGTGCATGGGCACGGCGCAGGCGGTGACGGTGGCCTCCTCCAGGATGGCGTCCCGGTTGGGGTCGTCCTTGGGAATGCCGTAGGCCTTGGCCAGGGGCACGAAGCCCTTGTCGTCGGCCTCCACCTGGTCCAAAAGCTCCTTCTGCAGTTCGTCACAGCGCTTTTTCAGGGCGATGATCTCCTCCTGCACATCGGCATACTTCTTCTTGCCCAGGGTGAGGGAGCCCACCATGTTGCCAAGGGCCGTGCCGATGGCGCCCACCAGGGCAGCAGCACCGCCGCCGCCGGGGGCCGGGGCATCGGAGGCCAGGACCTCCACAAATCTCCGGCAGGATTCCATTGTCATATCCATAAGGGAATTCTCCTTTGTTGTTAATAAATCGAAAATACCGCAATGTAAGAAAACGCAGGCGCAATTCGCCCACGCTGGAATACACGAAGGAAGCTCTGGCTGGATCGGCAAGCGCTGACAGCCAGAGTTTTTTCATCGGGTGAAGGTTCCCAAAGGGACTGTTAGAAAACGCTCTGTCATTGCGAACCAGCGCGCACGCTGGTGTGGCAATCCCCCGGATTTTCAAACATCTTGGCCGTAAAACCAAGCTGTTTCCATCCAACCGGGGGGCTGCCACACCAGTGACGTCGGTCACTGGTTCGCAGCGACATACTTTTCTAACAGCCGCTTTGGGAACCGCACAGCCGGTGGAAAAGATCCGCTGCTCAGCCGCAGACGATCAAGTCAGAGTTTCCGCAGAATTAGAACAGGCCGGAGATCTTGCCGTCCTCGTCCACGTCGATGCGCTCGGCGGCGGGGACCTTGGGCAGGCCGGGCATGGTCATGATCTCACCGGTCAGGGCTACCAGGAAGCCTGCACCGGCAGAGACCTTCACGTTGCGCACGGTCACGGTGAAGCCGGTGGGTGCGCCCAGCTTGGTCTGGTCGTCGCTGAAGGAATACTGGGTCTTGGCCATGCAGATGGGCATCTTGTCGTAGCCCAGCTCGGTCAGGGTCTTGATCTGCTTCTCGGCATTGGCAGTGAAGGTCACGCCGTCGCCATGGTAGATCTTCTTGACAATGGCCTCGATCTTGTCCTTGATGGGAGCATCCGCATCATAGCTGAAGGTGAAGTCGTTGGGCTGGTCGCACAGGCGGATGACCTCCTTGCCCAGCTCGATGCCGCCTTCGCCGCCCTTGCCCCAAACCTCGGACAGAGCAACGTTGACGCCCAGAGCCTTGCACTTCTCCTCAACCAGCTTCAGCTCGGCCTCGGTATCCTGGGGGAAGCGGTTGATGGCAACCACGCAGGGCAGCTTGTAAACCTTGGTGATGTTCTCCACGTGCCGCAGCAGGTTGGGCAGGCCCTTCTCCAGAGCCTCCAGGTTCTCCTTGCCGGTCTCGGCCTTGGGAACGCCGCCGTTGTACTTGAGGGCGCGGACGGTGGCAACCAGCACCACACAGCTGGGCTTCAGGCCAGCCATACGGCACTTGATGTCCAGGAACTTCTCAGCGCCCAGGTCAGCGCCGAAGCCTGCCTCGGTAATGGTGTAGTCGGACAGCTTCAGAGCGATCTTGGTCGCGGTGACGGAGTTGCAGCCGTGGGCGATGTTGGCGAAGGGGCCGCCGTGGACGAATGCGGGGGTGTGCTCCAGGGTCTGGACCAGGTTGGGCTTCAGAGCGTCCTTCAGCAGGGCAGCCATAGCGCCCTGGGCGTTCAGGTCACCGGCGGTGACAGGCTTGCCGTCCCGGGTGTAGGCAACCACCAGGCGAGCCAGTCTTGCCTTCAGATCGTTAATGTCGGAAGCCAGGCACAGCACGGCCATGACCTCGGAAGCGACGGTGATGTCGTAGCCGTCCTCACGGGGCATACCGTTGGTCTTGCCGCCCAGGCCGTCCACCACGAAGCGGAGCTGGCGGTCGTTCATGTCCACGCAGCGGCGCCATACGATCTGGCGGGGGTCGATATTCAGGGCGTTGCCCTGGTAAATGTGGTTATCCAGCATGGCGGCCAGCAGGTTGTTGGCAGCGCCGATGGCGTGGAAGTCACCGGTAAAGTGCAGGTTGATGTCCTCCATGGGGACAACCTGAGCGTAGCCGCCGCCGGCAGCGCCGCCCTTAACGCCAAACACAGGTCCCAGAGAGGGCTCACGCAGGGCAACCAGAACGTTCTTGCCCAGCTTGCGCATACCGTCGGCCAGACCGACGGTGGTGGTGGTCTTGCCTTCGCCGGCAGGGGTGGGGTTGATGGCGGTGACCAGGATCAGCTTGCCATTGGGCTTGTCGGCCATGTCCTTGAGGATCTTGTAGTCCACCTTTGCCTTGTACTTGCCGTACTGCTCCAGGTACTTCTCGTCCACACCGGCGGTCTTTGCGATCTCGGTAATGGGCTCCATGACGGTTTCCTGTGCGATTTCGATGTCAGTTTTGAATGCCATAGTTATCAATCTCCTTGTATTGTGTAATCGGCTCCCTTGCCGTGAGTTTGGCTCGGGTGCATACAGGACTTATGCGGGTCACCGTGAGTCTGGGTCGCCGCACGTTTCTATCGGTACTTTCGTACCGATAGAAGAATACCACTTTTCCAAACCGCTGTCAATAGCCCCCGGGAAATTTCATAATTTATGACAATTTTAACAAAGCAAAGGGAAGAAATCGCGTCTGAAGTTGTGCAAAATTTCATGCGTTTTTTATCGATTGAAACGTTCAAAAAGCTTCCCCGGCGGGGAAGGCTAAAGCCCCCCAGGGTGGACCTGGGGGGCTTGGGTCAGCGCAGGAGGGCGGTTTGCAGGTAGGCATAGTAGGCGGACCGGGCACTCTGGATATAGATGCGGCTGATGGGGATCTGTTCATCGGTACAGAGCAGGAAGCTTCGGGCATTGAGGCCCGCCACATGGCGCAGATTCACCGCAAAGCTCACGTGGCACCGGCACAGGGTGCCGCTCTGGAGCTGGGCGAGGATCTCGCTGAGCTTCTGGCGGGTGCGGATGGTGTGGCCGGAGAGCAGATGCAGATAGGTGATATGGTCCTTCCGCTCCAGGTAGACGATGCCGGAAAGCCGAAGCTGCAGGGGCACCCTGTTGGACAGGACGGTCAGGGTCTCCTCCCGGGCGCTGTCGAGAACGGATGCGGCCCGAAGCAGAAATTTTGGAAGCTGATTTTCCAGCTGCTCCTTCAAAACCATGCCCAGGTGGGGCACATCGTAAACATCGCTGACATACTGGGGGTAGCCGCTGACAAAGATGATCTGGCACTCGGGGAATTTTTCGACGATGCTCCGGGCCAGGGAGATGCCGTTGTCCTGCTTCAGCACAATGTCCAGCACCGCAATGTGGAGCTGCACCGAGGAGTCCGGCATGGCTTCCGCTCCGGCGGCGCAGTGGAAGACGGCGTTGTATTGGGGCAGCAGCGTCTTTTTGCACAGGGCCAGCAGCCGGTCCAGGACCAGGGGTTCGTCGTCGCACAGAAGAACGTTCCATTCCTGCTGCTTATTGGGCATTGGCAGTCTCTCCTTCCTGCTTTTCCGGCAGCGGGAGACACAGGTCCGTGCGGAAGCAGCCGTCCTGATATTCGGTCTTCAGGGTGCCGTGGTATTTGGAGGCGATGGTATTCAGGATGCCCAGGCCCAGGCCGTGGGCACGCAGGGGGTTGTTTTCCTGCTTGCGGGCAGGCTTCCTGGCGGGGTTGGCGCAGGAGATCATCAGGCAGTTTCCCCGGACCATGGCCTGAAGCTCAATCGTCTTCTGCTGCGCGCCGCTTTCCAGCACGCCCTGGATGCTGTTGTCCAGCAGGTTGGAAAAAATGCTGCACAGCTGGGCGTTTTCCACAGGCAGCTCCGGCGGGAGCTCCGTATTGATGCTCAGCCGGATGTCCTTCTCCCGGCAGAGGCGGGCCTTGTCGGAGAGCACCGCATCCACCATCAGATTGCTGCTGAACCGGGGGCCTACCCGGGAGCCAAGGCTATGCTGCACCTGCCCCAGCTGCCGACGGGCCAGCCCCGTTTCGCCGGAATCCATCAGCTGGTAGGCGGCCTGGAGCTGGTTGTTGAGGTCGTGGCGGATCTGGTTCACCGTGAGGATGCTCTCCTGCAATTGCCGGTAGTAATCGGTCTGCACGTCCAGCTGCTCGTTGGCCATGCGCACCTGCTGGCGCAGCTCCTCGCTCTGCTGGACCTTCCACATGCCGAAGACGAACACCGCGTCCGCGACGATGGACAGCAGCACCCCAAAGGCATAGGTCTGCCGGATGCCGCCGATGCCGCCTACATAGGAAATGAGCCTGTTGATCACGTTCATGAGAATGATCTGGCTGACGGGGATGGGCAGGAAAAACAGAAGCTTGGGGGAGAGATGCCACCGGGGAAGCACCCCTGTCACAAAGCGGTAATAGCCCAGGCAGACCGGGGCGAAAAGCAGCTGGCACAGGAAGGTCATAATGGCGTTGCCGAAGGTATCCTTCCGGTCCAACAGGACCTCCGGCGGGATCTGGAGCTTCTCGGCAACGGGAAAGACGAACAGGCTGCCCACAAACATAATGGCAATGGTGGAGGCGAACAGCCCCAGAGAAGCAACCATGCCCCCGATTTTATGCCCCCTGGGGGCGATGCAGAAGACATAGACCAGACTGCCGGCGACGGTAGCGGCATCCAGCACGGCGGAGGGGGCCGGGAGCAGATAGTTATTGACCGCCCAGATCCCGAGAAACAAAAGCGCCGACACCCATACATGCACCCAGGGGTGCTTCGGCTTTATCAGGCGTACGATGGTACCGAACAAAAGCAGATTGCCCAGCAGGATACCCAAACAGTTGCAAAGCACGATCAGAGGATACATTGCTGACCTCCCGAAGACTTTCTGATGCTTCCATTATACATGAGACCGCCCGGAAAGCAAGGAGAACAGGGGAAAAAGCTTCGTTTTTGGCAACGAAACGCCATAGTTGGCACCATAACGCCATTCTTGGCAGGTGATGGAAAAGGGGCTGGGTGGTATAATAGCCCTAAGAAGATGCCCCCTTGCGGCGGGGACAGGAGGAGAGAGACATGCCAAAAAAGGCGACTATGGAAAAGGTTCTGAAGGATATCTATGCAGCGTACCCGGATGCCTTTGGGGAGCGCCAACGGCTTTCCGGCCTGTTCGCGGATCTCTCCGGCGGACAGCTCAAAGCCCAGAAAAACCAGCTGGATATTTTTCTAAAATGCGACGGTAACACCCGTATTCTTGCGCTCCGGGACGAATCTCCCCAGAAGCAGCAGCGGGAATACCGCCGCCTGATTCGGGAAATGGCGGATTCCTACGGGATGCAGCAGCAGATTGCCCGGCAGGTCTGCGACGTATTCTGGGAGACGGCGCTGGGCACCCAGGCCCCAGACGCGGAGGTGCCAAAGGAGAAGAAGGCCTCCTTCAAGCTCCCGTTCCGAAAATCCCCCGAGAAGCAGCCGCAAAAGCACTGGGGCCGACAAATGCTTGCGCTCTGGGCGAAAATGTCCGGCCTCGGACGGGTCATGTTTGCGGTCGGCGCCTATGGCGTGATCGCCTGCACGGTCCGTTTGGTGCAGGTCATGATCCGAAACGGCTTCGCGGCTGGTTGGAGGGTACTCTATTTACTGGACGGCATCTATCTACTGAACATAGCGAGCCTGGTCTTTTATATGATTCCCAGGGAGCTTTCCCGGTTGGAAGCGAAAGTCCTGTATTTTTTTGCAGAAGGTCCGTCTATTTTCTTCTGGATCTGGTTTGTGGGTATGCTGCTCGGCATGATCTGCCCGTTTCCGATTTTTTGGAATTGGAAACTGCGGCAACGCCTGGATTTGCGATCCTGGGTGTTGCCGCCTGCTGGATATACAACATTGTCTGGCTCGTCAGACTTTTTAAAATTTCAAAAAAGGGCGGCAATATGTGGCGGCAGTAGGCAAATGCTTTACGAATCTTTCTAAGGCAATATCATCAACTCAAGACAAATTTGCCTATTTTTCGTAGGGGCCGATGCCCACATCGGCCCGAAAGGTTCGGTTTTTTGACTCTTTCAGGCTGATAGGGAAAGTCTGAAATTGGCGATTTTCGCTGTATGAAATGCTCACGTTCGCGGGCTGCTGGGTGCTATAATAGCCCTAAGAAGATACCCCCTTGCGGCGGGGACAGGAGGAGAAATCATGACCACAGCAGAAGTTCTGGAAATCATCAAGCGGGAGTACGGCGAATCGGCTCTGCGGGACGGGAAGCGGCTGCAGGGGCTCTTTGCCGACTGCTCCCGGGGGCAGATGCGGCCCCAGGCAAATGCTTTGCGCATCTTTCTGGAGTGCAGCGGCAATACGCGGATCTTGAACCTGCGCGCTGCTACCTATGAAACCCGGCAGCGGGAGCTCCATCGGCTGGTTCAGGAGATGGTGATTTCCTACAGTATGCAGGGAGTCATGGTGCAGGAGATTTGCGGAGCGTTTTGGCAGATCACCGTCGGTGGGGAGCTGCCACTGACCGCTGCGGAGTCGGAGCAAAAAACCGAACCGGCACCCCAGCCGGAAATCAGGCAGGTGCAAAAGCAGCTTGTATCCACGCTGGCCAGTCTGGAAAATGAAGAACGGACTCAGCTTCGGCAGGTGCAGCCCCCGGCACCAGACCCCATTGAGGCGGCCCGGCAGAAGGGCTTTGAAATTTCCCGGGAAGGTGTTTTGACAAAATATACCGGAAAAGAAACCGATGTGGTGATACCGGATTGCGTAAAGATAATCGGCGACGGCGCTTTTGATGCGAATTGGGATTTAAAGTCGGTCATAATTCCGGAAGGCGTCACAAAAATTGAGCAAAATGCGTTTTTCTTTTGCTCAGAGTTGGAAACAGTCACTTTGCCGGAATCCTTGTCTAAAATTGGAGAGGATGCTTTTGGATGGTGCGACATGCTTGTGTTTCCAAAGCTTCCCTGCGAATTGAGCCTAAAACACATTGGCACCGGCGCGTTCAGTAAATCCCATTTGCAAAAGGCTGTGTTGCCTGGGGCGCTTGACGAAGTAAATCTTTCGTGGCTGGCGCCGTTCCCGCCAAAAGTGGTTTCCATATCCGCTGGGACGCGGACTGTGAAGATTCAGGCTCTCCAGCGCGGCTGCTTTTTGGAAATTCCGGATACCGTCAACAGTATAGCAGTGACCGGTGACTTGGGAACAATGAGCACGGTTGGGGAACGTATTGTGATTCTTGCCTCCGACCAATGGGTAAGCAGGCATAAAGTGTTCCTTTTGCTGAACAAGAAGCTTTGCGTGACACCGTCTCTTCTGGCTCACACAAAGTATTACCGCAACGGCCGTTGGTCCGAAGAAGTATGGCAGAAATATGGCTGTACTTGCGGAATGCTTGGAATAACAGACAATAAACTTCCCTGATAAGAATCCCTACAGTATCCGGCAATAATCACAAAAGCAGAGAAAGAGGAGGAAAAGCAATGAACGGACAATTACAGCCGGGGACCGTCCTGACTTCCCAGGCCCAGGTGCACTACAAGGTGCTCTCCCTGCTGGGCGCCGGAGGGCAAGGCGAGGTATACGAGGTGGAGGCCGGGAGCACCCGGATGGCGCTGAAATGGTACTACCCCAAAAGCGCCCAGCCCCAACAGCTGGAAATTCTGAAGCGGCTGGTGGAGATGGGCGCGCCGGACGGGGCCTTTCTGTGGCCGGAGGATCTGATCTTCGCCCCGGAGGGAAAGACCTTCGGCTATGTCATGCCCCTGCGGCAGAAGAACTACAAGGGCCTGGTGGACCTTTTGAAATGCCGGGTGGAGATGTCTCTCTACACCCGGTGCCGCATCGCCTACAATCTGGCCAGGGCCTACGAAAAGCTCCATGCCTCCGGCAACTGCTACCGGGACATCAACTACAATAACCTTTTCTTCGACCCCGCCACCGGAGACGTGCGCATCTGCGACAACGACAACGTGGCCCCCAAGGATATGCCGGGACTGGTGAAGGGCACCTACGGCTTCATGGCCCCGGAGATCATCCGGGGAGAGGCCAAGCCCTCCCGGTATACGGACCAGTTCTCCCTGGCGGTGCTGCTGTTCCACCTGTTCATGATCGCCCATCCCCTGCTCGGCAAGCGGGAATCCAGCATCAAGTGCTGGGATATTCACGCCCAGGATATGCTCTACGGCACCCACCCGGTGTTCATCTATGACCCCGGCGACGACAGCAACCGCCCAGACCCGGCGGTCCACGGCAACGCCATCGCCTACTGGAAGGTGTACCCCCAGGAGCTCAAGGACCTGTTTACGGAGAGCTTCACCACGGGACTCTTCGAGCCCAACCGCCGGGTAACGGAGAAGCGCTGGATGGACGCGGCAGCCAACCTGATGTGCGGCGTCCGCCGCTGCCCCAAGTGCGGCGCAGAGGTCTTCTACGACGAGGCCAAGGCGGAAAAGGGCCACGTATGCTGGAACTGCAAATTCCCCGTGCCCATGGCCGGGGTGCTGCAGATCGGCAAGCGGCGGCTGCTGATCCAGCCCGACGCCCGACTCTTCAGCCACCAGATCTCCGGAAATTACGACATGCAGACCGTGGTTGGCACGGTGGTCTGGAACCCGAAGAACCCCAGCCTGCTGGGCCTGCGCAACGACAGCCGGGAGAACTGGACCTACCTGAAAGCAGACGGTGCCCAGGTACCCGTTGCCCCCGGCAGAAGCGCCGCCATCGTCCGGGGCGCAGGCATCGATTTTGGCCTGAAAAAAGGGGAATTCCGGTGAGTTCCCGGGCCGATGCGGGCACCGGTCTGCGAGAGACTGCAAATCATTTCCTTGATTTTATATTTCATATCGACTAGGAGGAACAAACAATGGCTGACAAACTGAAAATTCCCGGGGGAGCCCTGGCCAACCGGCCGCTGCACTTTTTCTGGATGGTGGACTGCTCCAGCTCCATGTCCGGCGACAAAATCGGCGCGGTGAACCACGCCATTCAGGAGTGCATCGAGCCCATGCGGGAGGAGGCTGCGGGGAATCCCAACGCACAGCTGTACATCCGCACCCTGAAATTCGCCAGCGGCGCCTCTTGGGTCACGGCAGAGCCGGTGCCCATTGAGGAATTTGCCTGGGAGGATGTGGAGGCCAACGGCATCACCGATCTGGGCAAGGCCTTTGAGCTTCTGGCCGGGCAGCTGTCCATGCCCCCCATGCCCGCCCGGGCGCTGCCCCCCGTGATCGTCCTGCTGACCGACGGCTACCCCACGGACGACTGGAAGCGGCCCCTGGAAAAGCTGCTGAAAATGCCCTGGGGCAAAAAGGCCGTGAAGGTGGCCATTGCCATCGGCAAGGATGCGGACCGGTCTGTGCTGGAGGCCTTTACCGGCAATCCCGAGGCGGTGCTGGATGCGGGCAACCCGGAGATCCTGACCCATTTCATCAAGTGGGCCTCCACCGTGGCCAGCGCCGTATCCAATCCCACCAGCAATCCCACCGAGGAAAGCGCCGAGCCCCAAGCCTCCCAGGAGCCCCAGAGTGAGGACGCACCGGAAGGCCGCGTGCTGGAGGGGAACATCTCCCTGCCGGATCTGGACGAGGTGGACACGGAAGACGTGTGGTAAGCGCCGAAACGCCATGGGAGAACACACATGATGCGAAGAATTCTCGGGGAGTCCGTCCGGGGCTACACCCACATCCAGCGGGAGCTGGAGTGCCAGGACAGCAAGGATTCCCTTGTATTGGAGGATGGGACCGTTATTTTGTCCGTAGCCGACGGCCACGGGAGCCGGTCCTGCCCCTATAGCAGGCTGGGGGCAGAGCTGGCGACCAAAACCTTCTGCGCGCTGGCGGACGGGCTGTGCCACGGCTTTCAGAAGCGACAGGACCGGCTCTCCGACTACCTGAATCACGAGGGCAGCCTGCGCTTTGCCCAGGAGGTGGAGCGAGCCTGGAAGGGCGACGTGCTGCACTGCCACCGGACGCTGGGCCGGGACATACCCCTGACGGAGGCGGGCGCGGAAAACGAAGCGGCGGTGTACCGCCTGTATGGCACCACGCTGCTGGGGCTGGTGATCGCCCGGGATTTTGTGTTTGCCTTCCAGATCGGTGACGGAGACATCACCTATGTGGATGGCGGCGGCAGCCAGCCGGTGGTGCAGGCGGACAAGCTGCTGGGAGTGGAGAGCCACTCTCTGTGCTCTGCCGATGCCTGGAAACGGGCGGTATCCGCCGTCCATTTTCGGGACCGGGCGCAGAAGGAGCCCTATGCGTTCCTGCTGTCCACCGACGGCTTTTCCAACAGCTATGCGGACGATGCGGCCTTTGGAGAGACCTGCAGGCAGTATTTTGAGGCTTTGATCACCTACGGCCCCGATGCGGTGGCGGAAAACCTGCCGGAATGGCTCTCGGAGACCAGCCGCCTGGGCTGCGGGGACGACACCACCCTGCTGATCGCCTATTTTGCGCCAGGGGAAGAAACCAACAAGGAGGAGATTCAATGAATGCAGCGGTGATTTTACAGAAATGCAGCAGAACCGGAAAGACATTCGGAATTCGGGTGCAGCAGATGGATGACGGGGAATGGTACCGGACCTGGGCATTCCCCATGGACGAAGCCCGGGCCGGCCGGGAAGGGTACTCCGGCACCAAACTAAACAGCATGCTGCCGGAAACCCCGGAATACCCGGGCTGCCCCTATTGCGGAAGCAAGGGCTTTTTCTATGACTACAACTGCGGAAAAATCAGCTGCTATTACGGGGATACCCACGTCACCTGTCCCTGGTGCGGCGGGGACTATGACGTCAGCCCTACGGACAAAAAGCTGGATTTCCGCGGCGGCGACCTGTAAGGCTGCCGGGAAGGAGCGACTATGAAGCGTTTGAGAGTATGGCTGCTCATCGCCGCACTGGCGGTGCCCCTGAGCCTGGCAGGCTTGGCCCCGGCGGAGCTTTTTACCGTCCCGGCAGAGGCCTCTCTGTGGGATTTTTTTAAGAGCAAGACGGCAAAGGCCGTGGAGCTCCGCACGGCGGAAGACCTGGAAGAGCTGCGCAAAAACCCGGAGGGCAGCTTTGTGCTGGCGGAGGACATCTCCCTGGACTACGTTCCCTTCTCCGCCATTGAAAGCTTCAACGGCACCCTGGACGGCCAGGGGCACTGGATTGACGGACTTGCCCCGGAGAAGGGCAGCGACACCGTCACCTGCCTGTTCGACACCCTGGGGAGCGAGGCCGTGGTGAAGGACCTGAACGTAAGGATCGGCATTCTGATGGACAGCGACGTCCCCGTCCATATCTCCGGCCTGGCCGGGAGCAACAACGGCACCGTCCGCGGCTGCCGAATCCAGAGTGAGATCGTATGGAATGACGAGGTGTGCACGGAGCCGGAGCCCGCCATTGCCCTGCAGCACTACGCTCCCGTGGCCGCCTATAACGGCGGCACCATCGCGGACTGCACCCTCCAGACGGGTGTCAACGCTCTGGGCAATGTGTACGGCATCGTAGAAGAGAACTACGGCACGGTGACGAACTGCGATGTAGATCTGAACACCAACAGCTGCACCAACGTCAGCGGCCTTGCCTACCGGAACTGGGAGGCCATTGACGGCTGCTGGGTAAGCGGCCAGGCAGATACGGTCACGGAATTCTGCTGCATCGCCCGGCAGAATTACGCCCCCATTACAAACTGCCGGTTTGATATGTGGATCAACGGCCCTGCCGGGCAGGGCTGCAGTTGGAGCCTCAGCGGCTTTGAAGGGGACGGCCACAGCTTTGACGATTCCAACACCGTGAATATTTCGGAGCTGAACAACCGGGCCGGAAACGGCGCCGTCGGCAGCGGGACCGTAGGCGGCACCGGCGGCAATCCGTGAGGCAGTGCGGTATCCGTAAATTGCAAAGAAGGCCCGGCGGGCAAAACCGCCGGGCCTCCTTGCGCAGGGGGATTAAGATTTCCTAAAGAATGGCCCCGGGTGCTTGACTGGAAAAAACAGGCGTTGTATAGTATCTGTATTAGTACGATTCATACAAGGAGGGACTGTATGCTGCATTTGGATTATCGGGACGTTCGGCCCCTGTATGCCCAGCTGACGGACAAAATCCGGCAGCAGATCTCCGGCGGTGTGCTGGTGCAGGGGGACAAGCTGCCCAGCGTCCGGGAGCTGGCTGTGGAGCTGTCCATCAACCCCAACACCATCCAGCGGGCCTATCGGCAGCTGGAAATGGAGGGCTGGATCGCCACCGTGCCCGGCAAGGGCTGCTTCGTCTGCGGGTGTCCTGCGGAAGACCCCCAGGAGGAGCTGAAATGCCTGAACACCCTGGAGGAAACCGTCCAAAGGCTTCTGGCCATGGGCTACACCCGGCAGGAGCTGATCCAGAAAATAGAGGAGGCTGACCCATGCTCGAAATGAAAGACGTGACCAAGACCTTCGGCTCCTTCAAGGCTCTGGACTGCCTGAGCCTGAACGTGCCCAAGGGGGCCGTATACGGCCTGGTCGGCCCCAACGGCGCGGGGAAAACCACCGCCATCCGCCACCTGACGGGGGTTTACCGGCCCGATTCCGGCTCCGTCACCTTAGAGGGCGCCCCCATTGACGAGAATCTGGCGGCAAAGGAGCGCATCTGCTGCGTGGCCGACGAGCCCTTCTATTTCCCCGGGGCCAGCCTGGAGGAGATGAAAAACTTCTATGCCGGCCTCTATCCCAAGTTTGACGGCAAGCGCTTTGACGAATTGCAGGACGTCTTCCGGCTCCGGCGGAAGGCCCCTCTGCGGCGGTTCAGCAAGGGCATGCAGAAGCAGGCCTGCTTCCACCTGGCCCTGTGCACCCATGCCGATGTGCTCATTCTGGACGAGCCTGTGGACGGCCTCGACCCCGTCATGCGGCGGCAGGTCTGGAGCCTGCTTCTGGAGGACGTGACCCGCCGGGGCACCACCATTCTGGTATCCTCCCACAACCTGCGGGAGCTGGAGGACATCTGCGACCACGTGGGCATTATGCGCCACGGGAAAATGCTGGTGGAAAAGAGTCTGGCGGATATGCAGGGCTCCACAGTGAAGCTGCAAACGGTTGGCCCCGCCCCGGCCGGCCTGGAAATTCTCCACCACAGCCGCACCGGGCGGCTGAACACCTACATCATCCGGGGCACCATGGCCCGGGTGCAGGGGGCTGTGGAGCGGGAAAACCCCGCCTATTTCGATATCCTGCCCCTGTCCCTGGAAGAAATCTTTATCTATGAGCTGGGAGGTGCGGCACATGAAACTGAAGGTCTGCTTCTGTAACAAAACCGTTCTGAAAACGGACATTACCCGCTTTGCCCCCGTGTGGGCTTCCTACCTGCTGGGCCTTGCCATGATGGTGCTGCTGCAATTCTCCGGCGGCAGCGATGACGCCGCCAAGACCAGCATCGTGCGCGATTTCAACCGGCTGTGCATGCTGGGAGTGGGCGTCAACGGCCTGTATGCCCTGGTGGTGGTGCAGGCCCTGTTCGGAGACCTGCTGAACTCCAGGCTGTGCAACGCCCTGCACGCCATGCCCGTGACCCGGGACGGCTACTACGGCGCGCACCTGATTGCGGGGGTGCTCTCTGCGGTGGTACCCAACTGCCTGGTGCTGCTGCCCACCTCCCTGCTGCTGCCCCGGCAGGTTGCCTCCGTGGCCCTGCTGACCCTGCTGGCATTGAGCCTGCAATACATCTTCTACCTGGGCACGGCCCTGACGGCGGTACAGCTGGCAGGCAACCGCGTCGGCATGGTGCTGATCTATGGCATTCTGAATTTCGCCACGGTGCTGCTGTACTGGTTCGTGGCCATGGTATTCATCCCTCTGATCTACGGCAAGGACATCTCCATCAGCTGGGTTGCCCGCATCTGTCCCACGGTTGCCATGTATGAGGGCAACTACTTCAATGCAATCAACCACAGCTATTATCTCGGCGACACCTATCACTACGTCTTTGACGGCATCTCCATGGGGGATGTGTGGCTGAAGGCCGCCGTCTGCGCCGGGCTGGGCGTTATATGCATGGCCATTGCCCAGCTGCTCTACCGGAAGCGGCGGCTGGAAACCGCCGGGGACCTGGTGGCCTACTCCATTCTCTCCCCCTTCTTCCTGGCCCTGTACACTCTGACCGTGGCCGCCTTCCTGCACCTGGCCGTAAAGCAGCTGACCCAGGGGGCCATCTCCGAGTATTTCTTCCTGCCCCTAGGGCTGATTGCAGGCTATGTGACGGGCCTGATGCTGCTGCGGCGGACCAGCCGGGTATTCCGCTGGCGGCTGCTGGTGCCCCTGGGGGGCATTCTGGCGGTGTGCGCCCTGTGCGTTCTGAGCATTGCCACAGACGCATTCCACGTTATTCGCCGGGTGCCTGACGCACAGGATGTGCAAAGCGTGGTACTGGCCCCCGTTCAGATGTCCTACAGCAACACCACCCTGACCCTGACGGAGAAGGACGAAATTGAGGATATCCTGGCCTACCACCAGGGCGCGCTGCGGAACTGGCAGAAGCAGGTGGGCGACTGCCTGCTCCAGCGGGACGGGCACTGGTCTCCCGGGGACTACTACAACATCCAGCTGCGCTACACTCTGAAAAACGGCTCCACCTTCCAGCGGCGATACTTTCTGGAAAAGGAAAACCCCGCCTATGACCGCCTGAAGCCCTACCTCTCCACCCCGGAGCTGTCCCTGGGCATGGATGAAAGCACCTTCCGGGCAGCCGTTGCAAACGCCACCTCCGGCGACTCCTATTTCTACGCCGTCGACGGCGGGACCGTTGCCGACAAGGGCCGGAAATTCACCAATTTTGCGGGCCTTGCCAATGCAGTCCTGGCCGACTGCCAGGAGGGGAACCTGATGACCCTGGCCCTGCACACCCCCGCAGGCAGGGATGCGGATCTCGACTACAAAACCCAGGGCTGGCTGGGTATCCTCTACGACAACGAGGAGCAGTACCTGAGCATCAACCTGACCGACAAATGCACCCACACTCTCTACTGGATCTCCACCCACGGCACCGTCAGCAGCGCGGTGGGGTGAAAGAAGCGCCCCTTTCGTGGGGTGTTCGTAAGACAGTTAACAGAGCGTATCGATATTGATACGCTCTGTTTCT